>Ga0209367_1008705_pt1 | contig 13848 bp, 15 predicted proteins | sample WorMetLIZISLAND2_FD_187412 | JGI IMG/M metagenome (GOLD analysis project Ga0209367, IMG submission 187412) | Marine gutless worms symbiont microbial communities from Max Planck institute for Marine Microbiology, Germany - Olavius geniculatus... ... | reverse complement strand
GAGCGCGAGCCTATAACGGGGGTCTGGGGCGGAACCCTCAGCGGGGTATAGGGGCAGAGCTGTTGTCAGGGAAACGAAGCCCCCCTAAAGCTGAAAAGTCCGAAAATAAATGGATTTTTACGAAAAGAGCAGTTTGACGGCAAGTACAATAGGCTTACAAGTACGATTGTTACGAACCTAGTGTGCCAATAGGGGTAACAACAGTTATATAGCAATAACCTCACAGACATGAGAATGACAGTTTTGAATAATTACGACAGGGCCGGTCGACGACTGATAATGGACCGGGACCCGTCGAGGGCGTCGCGCCTCGGGATGAAGCGCAAGAAGGAAACGGTTGTTTTCTAACGAGACGTTTTCTTATCTTAACATAAATAACTCAAAACACGTAGATGACGACAACGATTTCTAATCGTAGCAATTACGTAGCGAACGCCAGTAATCTTAAAAAAACGTGTCAGTTCGCCACAGCGTTGTTGACAGAAGACCAACGCGTGAAGAACCCTGTACAATGGCTGTGCCAATATATATATACATCCCGTGGCACAAAGAGAATGACTGTACACAGCTGGAGAAGCTGGGAAAATTTGATGACAAAGACCTGGACTGGAAACTGAACATGAGTGCGTTGTTGACAACTCTAAAAACCTCTAAATATTCAGGGAGATGCCACACACAGCGCATGGCCTGCTATTGCTATTCTAATATTAAAATGACTTTGCCCGAAACTTAGTTAAAAAAATTTCAGACCCGCCTTCCTAGCTGTTGTTGACGCTATCTACTTACATATTAAATGCGCTAGGCTAGAAACGTACCAAGTCACCCAGAGGCGTAACTATGACAACGAGGCTAAGCTCCGCCTGGGTGAGTGCACGGCGGAACGTTTGTAAAAGCCCTGTGGCTGACTCGAACGACACAGCTTCTACGAAGCCCGCCAAATCTCTACACAACTAGTCACTGACTTTTATGACTGGAATTTGCACGGCGCAGTAACTGCGGCGATTCCTGCACTCTTTGTCTGACCTAAGCTAAAGCGATCGTAATTTCTGTGCTTGAATTTAGGGTCACCTACAAGCCCTGTGCCATGCCTCTGGGGTATCTAAGCGCAGACTCCGGCTGCGCCAAGAACGGCGTTCACGACGTAAAGTAGACGAGTGACGACGATTGTACAATTGTTCCCGAATGTCGGTATCGAATGATAACGTAAGCGTAATATGTAATGGTACACGGCGAATGAATACTTTTTTGTGAGAGTTTGTGGAATACTCCACGAAGACTATACATATGTTACGAACGTCAGAGCGCTAGTGATAAGTCAAGGAGACAATAACGATACGAGGCGGCGTGCTGAGGTGAAGACAACTCCGTCGAAATCAGAGGAAGAATGTTCATGTGGCATGAATGTCGGCTCTGCACGGCTGCGCGAACCCCAAGTCGTAGCAGCGTGACAAGTGCAGAGGGCCACCCGACGGAGAATGTTTTCAGCAGCACATGGTCGACGACACTATACACACACATATCAGCCACGAACGGCAGTACACCCAAAAAAACACTTAACTCGGCGACACGAAAACATGTCACCTAAAACATCCGTAAACTACGATTGTCTTACGAGTACACGACTGAGACAGGAAGGACAGACAGAAGATGATGGTAATGGTGACGATGACAAGAAACTGTGTACACGGTTTAGACACAGAGTAAACGGCAAGTACAAGACAACTATGCATACTACAGTGTACACCTATTAACTGGCGTATGACTAAATTCATGATGTACACACATTTCACACACTTATGCCAACAAGGTGTGTGTAACATCTATAGAGATTATAATGATTACAACATCAATGACACTCATACTTGTATGTACATTTAGATACTGCATCATCTTAATTGCGGATCATGACACGAAAACGAACAAAACGGCATGCCATAAACCGAACAACGCACATCATGCGTGACAACATTGACTGTATAATTGTCAAGGAATCGAACGAGTAAGTTGTACGCTCGCCTAAACGAGTGCCGGTGGTACATCCGAAACAGCTTCGCAAACGGCGCGAACCATGAAGTGTGACAGGAAAGGAGGATCAGTGGACGAGGGATCTTCTTCGATCCCCTCATCGTTAGTCTTTAGTAGATCTATACGATGGGCAAAGTACCCATAACGTGCGGTGAGCATGCACCAAAACGGACTCCTAGTAATTTTTCGAAGGCGGTACGCCTGTATGAAACTAAGGGGAATTGACTTTGTCAGGTCAAAAACTGAATGAAGGTGAGTATTAAAAATACGCAGTAAGGGCCAAGTGACCTTGAGTGAAGGACGAATATTTCCTTTGATAGCAATACGTTCCATAATTTTGGGAGCCAAAAAACGGTACTGGCTAGAGCAACCGGGCAAGGACTGCGTCACAACAGGGATAACGGTTGACTGTTGGCCGATTTCAATAACCAAGGTAAAGGAATTGGGACTAAGTGTACCGCAACGGAATTTTGTTATAACGATGAATATACCAAGCAGGCCGAAAAGCAGGAAGGTGATGTACATAAAAGTCGGAAATTCGCAAGTTCCACTAGGAACAACTGGTGTGACCAAGGCCGAGAAATTTTGAAAGGCTGGAGTAGTAAAATATAAAAGAAAGAAAGGTAAGGTAGGTTCGAGCGCGGCGACTTTGTGAACAGTAAAATGTGCTGCGGTGACGGTTGCGGTTGCGGTTAGAACACGAACGCGATAGACTCCGAGCATTGAAAATATGATCAAGGGCACACTAAGAATAATCCAAGGAAGGTACCAGGTGGAAAGGGACACTAAACTAAATACAAAGCCATCGGATTAGAGAGACAAGCTGTCGTGCCAAAGAGTTTCCGCAAGAAAATAAAAAACAGTGCCTTAGTGCTTGGTAATATTGGCGGCACGGTAAAGGTCGTAGCTGAGGTCACGGTCGGTAGCTAAACGAGAAAAAATTTTGGAGCGAAAGATGTCAAAACGAGGCAGTTCAACGGGTAATGGTTCGTGTAAGAATTGGTCCAAGATCGAAATCATCCAAGAAGGTTTGCAGGACTGCGAGATTTACTGTGTGGAGTTGAGTGACGTTATCGGGGTGCGGAGCACAGGTCGCTAAACGTTGAGGCAATATGAATAGACGTTGCAAGTGGCAACGGCAAGGTATGGTGACTTGACGTTGAGTACACCCTTTGGTGGTAACATGTCGGCGGTCACAGATGTACTCCAGAGAAGAAACGTTAGTAACTAGTATTTCGGAACGTGACAAGGGAATGATACTGAAAACAAGAGATTCTGGTCGTAACTGAAACTTGCACAACTGAAGTATAGACTGTCTATCATTTATCAACAATGCGCTAGCGCAGATATTCTGATGGAAAAAGGAACGTATAGATTTGGAAGGTTGGAGAACGTAAAAGAAGTCAGAGTCGACAAAGTCTGGTTTAGAAGGAAATAAGAGGCAGTACTTTCCTCGAGTTATAGTGTCGAAAGCTATACCGTAAGGTAGGTCTTGTATCATGGTGACGTGATTATCGTGACCTGATCCAGAAACTGGTATGGGGAAAGTCTGAAATTCATACAATGTGTATGCGATAGGTATACCGGAAAGTGGAAATCGTAATGCTAAGAGTAAATTGTTGCCCTGTCGTGCTGCAACAAAGTTGTGCATCCGGTAATACTCTGCTGGTATCTGTTCCAGATAAAGACCTGTAAGTGAATAGGGTAGCGACGAGTGTATTTGGGTCAAAGTCTGTTCTATCGCGTCTGGAGGGAGGATAATAAGTGATAATTGTTCATAGATTAAACCCTCGATTACCAGACGAATATCTTCAGCTTCGTTGAGGGCTGATATAAAATTAGTGATATTAAGGATAGCGCATGCCATGAGTGTCTGGAGAGTGGTCAGGTCTGCGGTAGCTCTCAGAACTTCCTCATGCAACTGTGTGACCATTGACTGCTGACTGCTGATTCCCTGGGCCAAGTTATCGAAACGCTTATTGGAAATAGCTATAAAACTGCTTAATTTTTCCGCATGTTTTTGCCATGCCTCAAATGCTTTCGCGTTATTGTCGGCCTAATAAATGGCTGTTGATCGTAAGGCTTGTATTTGTTGGTCTGTGGCTACCCCGAAAACTGAGTGGAGGAGTTGACTTCCAAGGTCGAACAAACCCCGTGGTTGTCGATTAACGTAGCTGTCCGGCAGTAGTTCGTACATGTGGCCGATTGTCGAGCGTATACGATTCCTAGCCGTGGCATGAAGCATCCTGAAAGATTTCAAGAGCGGTTGAATGCTTTCACAGGATGCCACGCGTGAGGCCTCATTATACTCTGAGCAGTTTATCGCTTGCACTTTTAGTTCTGTAAAATCATCTCGGATCGGCAGTGGTACCACGAAAACATGGGTCCACTCATCTGTTAACAGGCGGATCTGTTGCAACGGACGAGCAATGACTCCGTAGTTAAGACGCAGAATACTTGCTTGCCTCGAGTATTTGTGACCATGAGTCACCAGCAAGGTTGTCAAGACAACGAACATGATTTTAGTGAACTTGCCCATCGCCACGTTGATGCACCCCTACAACGCCACAAACAGATTTTGATACGATAACTTGTTCCATGGTGATCGAATAGTAAAAGTGTAATTTGGATTCAAGGTGCACAGCGGGCGCTGGGACTTACTGACGATCACGTGGTTTTCGTTTAGTCCGACAACTGGCATAATAGGCTGCTTCAGCGGCGTCTGTAATATTGTCTTCAGGTTCGTACGATTTGCTTCTGTCCGACCAATGGACTAGGAAATGTATTTTGTCATTGATAGTTTTGCGGTTGGTGATTTTTGTGACTTCAAACCAACCATCTGGCAGTGTCGCATTGGTAGCATTTCGATCTTGACTGTTGCCGTCAAGTCGCTGATTATTAGTCGCGCGAGATAAACTGCGCATCTTGGCTGTCTCCCGTGGCTCGTAAAACGGGTAGCCGATTTGAGTGAACAAAGGCTGGCAACATTTGTCCACTTTCACAGTGACAGAGTTTATAGACGTATCCGTCGCCGACCTCAGTAACGAGATAGGGTCCGATCCAGCGTTTTTTTCAACTTTTTGGATACCCCTTTTTTCGTCACCGGGTCGCGCATCAGTACTTTTTAATTCACGGCGCACGTCGGGTACGCTGAATCTATGTTGTAGTAAAATTGTGTACGATTGTTGCATGTGTCAGTGTTCTCACGAGCTATCTGTCTTGTGAACTCGATCTTAGGCAACATCTGCTGCATGTAAGCATCTATGTTCGGTGCTGTGCGCAAGTCGTTGATGAGGGAGGTGTCGATCGGTGTGCGCAGCTTCCTACCAAAAAGTACATCGAAAGGGCTAAACCCGAGGGAGGTTGTTGTGCTGGCACGATAGGACATAAGAATGGCTGGTAAAATTTCGCTCCAGTCAGATTGGTTCTTGCAGTAAATACGTAAAAATTTAAGTATGATGGAGTTTATGTTTTCGGCAGGAAAATTTGTTTGTGAATAATAGCTACTGGTAAAAATTTGCTTGACTTTAAAAAGTTTGCAAAGAGCGGAGATAAGGGAAGAACGGAATGACGTGCCTCGGTCTGTCAGGATCGACAACGGACAACCATACCTGCAGAAGAATTGTTCGTATAAAATTTTCGCTGTTTCATCTGCATCACAAGTTTTGGTGGAAAAGATTTCTGGAAACAATGAGGTGCTGTCAATGACAACAAGGAGATAGCGAAAACCATTGGATAATGGCAAAGGTTCAAGGTAATCGAGGTGAAACCGAGAGAAGACGTTTTCAACGAGTAACGATTTGAGGGGCGCTTTCTTGGCATGCACGGGACGTTTGGTTTGTTGACACTCTGTACAGCGCTTGACGTAGTCAGATAACTCGGCGTACATGAGTGGCCAATAGTATTTACCGCGAACTGTTTTATACAGCTTATCAAAACCTAAGTGACCGTTGTTGTAGTGGTAGGCCTTAATGACGTCATCTCGCAAGGTGCGAGGGAGACACAATTGCTGGACAACAGGTGTTAACCTGTCTCTGCCTTTCGTGCGCGGACGGTGTAGATGAAAGAGTACATCGTCAAGTACAGTGTAATGTTTGCTTTCCGCGACAATGCGCCGAGCATCGGAGTCATTGTCGGGGAGAGCACCTGATGTAAGGTACTCGATTATGTGCGTGAAGTCTGGGCACTCCCGTTGTATACGGGGTATGTCAAGACTTTCCGACAATGACACTATTGCAGCAGATGTATTAAACGTCTAAGTGTCGTCGTTGAGACCGACTGCATTGCGTGTCGTACACGAAATTAATAGCATGGCGTTCCCTAGTCTTTGGTAAGCGGTGCTTACGGGAACTATGATCTACATCAAAGATTGTTGTGTCGATCGCGGCGAGAAAATCCTCGTCATCTAGAACATCGATTTTACCGATTTGGTCTGATGGTGATGTCGAGTAATCCCGGCGGCTAAGTCCGTCGGCGCTTGTCAGTGATTTGCCCGCTTTGTAGCGGACTGTGTACGTGTAGCCTTGTAAATGAAGAGCCCATCGTTGCAGACGACCACGTCTAGCTTTAAGTGACTTTAGAAAAGTGAGAGAAACGTGATAGGTAACGATAGTAAAGGGTCGGCTAGCGAGGTATGTGTGATAGTTTCGCGTGCCATCAATAATAGCGAGGCATTCGAGTTCGGAGATAATCCAGTTAATCTCAGTCTTGCGCAAACTGCGACCACCAAAAGAGATCACGTGTTCTCGACCCTGTTCGTCGAGCTGAGACAAGATGTAGGCTATTCCAGAGGTGCACGCGTCAGTAGTTAAAATGAAGTCTTTTTGCATATTAGGGAAAGCAAGAATGGGTGCTGATGTCAGTGCATCCTTGAAAAAATCGAACTCTGCTTGGTGGACTGCGTTCCAAACAAATTTGTCGTCTCGTTTTAAAAGACTACGTAAAATTGCTGTTTTGATGGAAAAGTTTTTGATGAATCGTCGATAGTAATTAGCGATGCCGAGAAAGCTACAAAGTTGGCTAGTTTTGCGGAACGGGGTGAGTTCGAATAACAGAGACTTTCGAGTCGTCAACAGATATCCCGTCTTTACTCAAAACGTGGCCTAGGTAGCCACTTTAGGTAACGCAAATTTGCATTTGCTGGGATTTAGGCGAAGTTTGGCCTGCCGAAATCTGTCGAAAATTTCTGCCAAGTGTTCACAGTGTCGTTCTGGCGAATCGCTCATTACTAGGACATCGTCGACGTAGCAAAGAGCGTAAGAAAACAAAATGTTTCGAAGAACTTTAGCCATCAGTGCCTGATAGCTAGCTAGCGCTCCAGAAATGCCAAACGGCATTCTTTTGAATTGATAGTTTCCACGGTGGGTCACGAAAGCTGTCTTTGGCTTTAACTCTTCGTCCAGATGGATTTGGTAAAATCCAGAGGACATGTCCAGGGTAAAAAAGATGTTGGGATTGTTTTCGGCGACGGTCTGAAAAACGTCTTCCAAGAAAGGTAAGGGAAAGAAGACTGGCTTTGTGACTAGGTTCAATTTGCGCATGTCAATGCACAGACGGTGCGTGTTGTTTTTTGCGGACCAATACGACTGGAGAGCCGCAGGGACTATTACTTTCTTCAATAATATCAGCGTCAAGTAACTTAGTAATCTGACGATCAATCTCTTTACGTGCGTCGGGCGAGTGTCTGAAGGGACGCTGCCTAATTGGAGTCGCGTCACCTGTATCAATTTTGTGAGTGACTAAATCACTAAATAAATCTAAATTCTGTAAATCTAAGGTGAAAAGGTTTTTATTGGAGTGTAAGAGTGCAATTAATCTGTTGCGTTGATTCTCGTTGAAGCCCGTGGCATCAACTTCAAGTCCTTGAGCACGAAGCTCTTGCGCCTGCAGTGTCGGGTCAATTGTGGTGTTAGATTGAGGTGAGGTGTGTTTCTTGTACGTGATAACTGCATCGCTAGAAAGTGGAGAAATAGTAGCTAACGGTGTGTGGGGTTTAAGTGTGACAGCATCGTTGGTTGGGTTAAGAACTCGACAAAAAGTTGATTTATGTGTGACAGGCACCACTGTACGAGCTAGACTAATGTGTAGGTCAGGTAGGGACGGTAGTGGTTCGAATAACCAAGAAACTTTACAGCGCGAAGGTAGTTTGCTAACATGGACAGGTAAGATTGCTTCTGACTGTGGTGGAATTTGGACTGCGCGAGTCGAGCGTGCAACATTTTCTGGTAGTTTACTGTAAACTAAAGGCTGAACAACAAGGTCGTCGCAGATAGATACTGAACGGCTTTTGAAATCAATTGTGGCTTGTGTATTGTTCATAAAATCAACGCCAAGGATCATGTTATAATTTAGGTGTTTTAGCACTGCAAAAGAATGAGGTATGCGAAGACCCTGAATGTTCAACGTGCGAGATACACGCCCGACAACAAACAACGGCTTGCCGTCGGCAGCCGTGAAACACTGCGAGTGACCAGTAGGCAAGTTTTGAATTTTTAATTTTAAGCGTTTAACAAAACGTTGTGCGACACAACTTCTGGCAGCTCCGCTGTCGAAAAGAGATAATGTTTTGATGTTATTGCACTTTAGACGAATAAAATTATTATTTTCAAGCGGCTGTTTTGACTGCTGTCTTTCGCGTAAATTCGGGCAGCTGCGTGCCCTTATTTAGAAAAATTGGAGCTCGGGCCACTACGGCACACGGCCTTAAAATGACCAGGTCAGTTACAATTGAGACAACGACCATGCAACGCCGGACACGAAGAAAAACCGTGTTGCCCACCGCAGCAGCCACATCGGTCAAAGTCGCGTGAGTTGTTCGGCGGCTGGCGGTAGAAACTGGTGCTGCGCTGACGACCTTCAAAGTTTCTCTGTGGAAGGCGACCCGGCGATGGCGAACGTGAGCGAGTTGGCGAGTTGCTGAACCGAACGCGACGTGAAGTTTCTGCAGCATTGGCGGTGACGGGCGAAATCTGCATTTTATCCAGACGAGCGGTCAGTTGCTGGAACGCTGCGTTGTGTTTGGCGTGTTGGGCGTTGTTCGTTCGAAGCTCCTCCAACACTTCTGACAAGCCGGGATTGGAGGTGGTGACCGCGGCATCGGCGATGCGAGCAGCGTGCGTCAAGTCCTCCAGCGTTGAATGCTGCGACTGGAGAACGTGTGTTCTGAGCGCTGGCTTGAGCCCGGACATGATCGCCATTCGCAGTAATTTGTCATCGACGTCGACGCGTTTGGCGGCACGCGTCATACGTGCTATGAAGTCAGACGCTGTTTCTCCTGCGGCCTGGGGAGTCGCGAACATCTGTTGGACATCACGTTATGTAGTCGCTTTCAGACGACCTAAGCGAGCAAGAAAGACCGTTTTGAAGAAGTCCCACGGGTCCTCACAGTCCGTCGGGAACTCCAAGGTGTCCAGAAAATCTCCGGCAGCACCTTGAAAAAGAATCGCAACGAACTGCAGTTTTTCAGCGTCATCCATTTGTTTGTAGGTAGAAAATCGCTCGACATATTTGAGAAAGTCTGCTGCGTCTTCGTTTGAGTGACCGTGAAACACCTGCGGAGCGTAGTTATTGTCTAGTGACGTGATGGTGCTCTTCTTTGGTGATCTGCCAGATTGTGCTGAGCGCGACGGAGATGAAATGCGAACCTGCGCCGTGGAGCTATAAGTCGTGGCTAGACCTGGTTCTGTTTCTTCTTCGAAATAGTTCTCCATTTGTGTAGCTTGGCGCGCTCTGGCGCGAGAGTGAAATGCAGGGCCGGAACGGAAAGGGTCGTTGCACGGTTTCGTGGTAATGCTGTTCAAGGCGATTGCGCTATTCTGGTTTAGAACTGTCCGTTTATACCTACTCACGGCGAATCTCACATTAGCGTTATTGATCGGTGTCAAATCAATGCGGCGGCGGCGCCAGCAATGTAGCCGCTGCAGCTGCAGACTGCCCTATCGGACGATACGCTGCACAGACTGCAGAGAGCAGGCCTAGATTCACAGCAGCAAATGCCGGAATAATAATAATGACACCGTCGTCGTTGTTATTATTTTGCAGAGTTAGTTATGTTTCGGCCGAAAGAATGAATTTGTGCAAAACGTCCATTTTGCTGTGTACGACCGAAGATGTATACTGTATGATGTGCGCACGGCGATACTACTGTTTATCGCTGAATGCTGCAGTCAATATTCTTCTCGCAACAAAAATGAGGTAAGAATGCCTTTTATCAGTTGTTGACGACGACGGCAGTGAAGACGACGATGACGGATGACCGGCGACGCGACAAACGACGCTGTTTGAGAGGTTCTGTTCGAAGGATTGGCACGGAATCTCCACCAACTACGACAGGGCCGGTCGACGACTGATGACGGACCGGGACCCGTCAAGGGCGTCGCGCCTCGGGATGAAGCGCAAGAAGGAAACAGTTGTTTTCTAACGAGACGTTTTTTTATCTTAACATAAATAACTCAAAACACGTAGATGACGACGACGATTTCTAATCGTAGCAATTACGTAGCGAACGCCAGTAACCTTAAAAACACGTGTCAGTTCGCCACAGCGTTGTTGACAGAAGACCAACGCGTGAAGAACCCTGTACAATGGCTGTGCCAGTATATATACGTTCCGTGGCACCAAGAGTATGACTGTACACAGCTGGAGAGGCTGGGAAATTTTGATGACAAAGACCTGGACTGGAAACTACATGAGTGCGTTGTTGACAACTCTTAAGAACCTCTAAATATTCAGGGAGATGCCACACACAGCGCATGGCCTGCTATTGCTATTCTAATATTGAAATGACTTTACCCGAAACTTAGTTAAAAAGATTTCAGACCCGCCTTCCCAGCTGTTGTTGACGCTATCTACTTACATATTAAATGCGCTAGGCTAGAAACGTACTAAGTCACTCAGAGACGTAACTATGACAACGAGGCCAAGCTCCGCCTGGGTGAATGCACGGCGGAACGTTCGTGGAAGCCCTGTGGCTGACTCGAACGACACAGTTCTTACAAAGACCACCAAATCTCTACACAACTAGTCACTGCCTTTTATGACTGAAGTTTGCACGGCGCAGTAACTGCGGCGATTCCTGCACTCTTTGTCTGACCTAAGCTAAAGCGATCGTAATTTCTGTGCTTGAATTTAGAGTCACCTACAAGCCCTGTGCCATAATCATACAGAAAAACAAACAAAAAATTAGCAAACAGTGTTATAAAGCTATTGTGTAACTAGGTTACTAGGGGTATACAAATAACAGTTATATAGCGAAAAACACACGCACATGAAAACGTCAGTTTCACACAGGAAATCAGCGGCGACAACGCGGAGCACAGCGGGTATAGCAGAAGCAAAGCACGACGGTAGTCAGGAGGCGTTCAGACGACGAAAAGTGGACCGTACGCCGTCTGAAAACCGGCTGTCCGGTTTTTCGACGTGGTCCGGGAAATTGGACGCGACGGTCCAAACCCCGGTAGTTCGGAAAGTCAAAGCCGACACCCGGAGCCACGCGCAGAACCCTGGTGCGTAGACACCACGAATTCCACCAGGAGCAAAACCGCATCTTCAGACTGAAGGACCCTGATATCCGGAAACTCGTAAAAGCGTAGCTTAATAGACTACCATACCGGCCAGCATAACGTTATTTTACACTGCCATAGTCTAGCACCAGTCTACTGAACAGCACATGTTTTCAGCAGAGCCTGCAAGTTAAGTGACTAAACAGACAACAAAGTGCGACTAAGTAGATCAGGCAAAAGATTATCTTTGCCAGAACGATGTTTAATGGTGAGATTGTATTCCTGTAATTCCAAGTTCCATCGTAACAGTTTTTGGTTAAAATTTGACATACGCTGCAAAAATTGCACAGGACTGTGGTCGGTGTACACAACGACAGGCATTGATCCGAAGTACACACTAAATGTTCTAACAGCGGTAAGCAAACCAAATGCCTCTTTCTGGACTGTTGAGTAGTTTTTCTGATGCTTGTTGAGTTTCTTATTTGGTTGATTTTAAACTCACTGAGAAAAACTAGCATCAGTTCTGACATGAAATCACTCCCCTGATCTGACAAGATTTTCTGAGGAAAACCAAAACGTGTGAACACCGTACCCAGTGCCTTAGCAACATTCTGGGCCGTATGACGGGTCAACGGTATAGTTTCAGGATAGTGTGTACATAAGTCCAAGACAGTGAGAATAAATCAACTGCCACTATCCTTACACTGTGGCAATGGCCGATAATATCAATTGCAATTTGACAAAACGGTTCTGACTCTACAGGCAATAAATGTAACGGCGCAACAGAGGGCGAAATACCCTTGCCTAGACGTTGACAAACATCGCACGTACGACAAAACTTTTTTACATCATTGAATATGCCAGGCCAGTAGAAATGTCGCTGTAAACGGGCTTTAGTTTTGGCAACACTAAGGTGGCCAGCTGCAGGTATATCATGAGCAATACACAAAAGCTAGGGCCGCAACTGTGAAGGTACAACAATGTGATGTATAGCCGCACTTGGCGGAAAAACATTATCACGCCATTTACGCAACAACACACCAGAATGAATCAAATAATCATGTTTTGGTTTATCAACAAGAGCAAACAACGGCTTTAAATTGGAATCCCGTTGTTGCAGCTCAATCAGCTGATTACGGTTTATTGTTTTAATGGTTGGTTTGTACTTTTTGGCCTCTAAACGGCGCCATTGGATTTGAAGCTCAAAAGTACGCAGTCGATCTTCGTCCATGGAGAGAGTTTCAACCAGAGAGAGATCAGGTTCGGCTTGCGCCGTTCGGCTTGCGCCGTAGCCCCAGGATACGGCGGAGCTGGGTCATGGTCAACCGCTGTATCGGCTTGTGGGTCAGGGTCCACAACAGGACCATTAGACCTATCTGCAGCCTGACCTGAAACATTTTCGGCAACTTTCTATAGCATAAGCCACGGCCATCTGTAACTCAACTTATGTGTTAAACCAGCATACGGGATGGACCGAACACGCATTTCCTCACGTAATTCATCAACAGTCATTCCAAAAATATTCGCAAGCTTTATAGCTGCCTCGGATAAAGTGGGTTCCGAAACCTCTGACTCCTCTGGGTATCGATCCTTACTATCCTTATCGCCCATAGCAATAAACGTAAGGAAACGACAAAAGACAAGATATTCAACACCGTAAAAACACAAATGAATTAACGGGGTACCGTATACAAGTAGGTCGATCGACAAAAGAATACGAGACACTGTTGGACAACGAATGACGGGCACAGCTCGGTAGTAACACGAAAGAATTGGCGGTGAACACACACGCACGAAACGACCAGTGGACACAGCAGTCGGCTTCAAAGTTTGGGCAAAAACCAAAAACACACAAAGTTATAATATATGCAACTATCTTATGCACAGTTATAACGCAAATGCAGTAAGCAACATGTAAAAATCACAAACAGTAGGAGCCTACTGAAAACAGATAAGCCTACACTGGAAATTTATTATTGATGGAAATTGAAATTTGACTGTCACAGATGGGAAGCAAATCCCGGCGTGGCTTCCATTTGTTACAAACCTAGTGTGCCGCTAGGGGTAACAACAGTTATATAGCAATAACCGCACAGACATGAGAATGACAGTTTTGAATAATCATACAGAAAAACAAACAAAAAACCAGCAAACAGTGTTATGAAGCTATTGTGTAACTAGGTAACTAGGGGTATGCAAATAACAGTTATATAGCGAAAAACACACGCACATGAAAACGTCAGTTTCACACAGGAAATCAGCAGCGACGACGCGGAGCACAGCGGGTATAGCAGAAGCAAAGCACGACGGTAGTCAGGAGGCG
>Ga0209367_1008704_pt1 | contig 13849 bp, 9 predicted proteins | sample WorMetLIZISLAND2_FD_187412 | JGI IMG/M metagenome (GOLD analysis project Ga0209367, IMG submission 187412) | Marine gutless worms symbiont microbial communities from Max Planck institute for Marine Microbiology, Germany - Olavius geniculatus... ... | reverse complement strand
AAAGCTCCATGGCCATGGTCATACTCACTCGCACAATTTCTGTAGATTTAAATTAGACATTTAACCTCGCATATATAATATGTCGATTTGAGCTTCATAAATATATGAAATTAATGCGCGAATTCAAACGAAATGCGGCATCACGTTACGTTATGCAAAATATTCTAATCTATCAGTGCCTGCGGTGACGTCATGACCCCAGCCCATATAGATCATGAATATTAATGGCTAGCCGACGACGTCATCATTCTAGGCTAGGCCATTAATATTCATGACGTTTATAGGCTAAACTCATGACGTCATCGTGGGCCATCATGGCGGCGCGTTTTCTTAGATCGTCGACTTCAAAGGTAAATTTTTCCATGTTGACAAAACGCTGGGCGCCGATATTACTGTCAAAGTTATCAGAAAATTCTGCACTTTCAGGAAAATGGATAAAATGTATATGTTAATATTGGTGTCCATGTACCTTTAATGCTGCTATACCATAATAGGCATCATCGGCAGTTGGCATTGGTCACATTGACTTGCAGACATTTATTGATGTGGACAAAAGCAGTCAGGGAGAGATTCGGGTTGATTTTTTGACACATTTTTGTGGACATTCTATATTGATGACCTTTATTGCATCTTGGCAGGAGTAGGAGTTAGTTGTGGGTGTTCTGTATGCTGCAGTACATACGGGCATTCCTAGTGTTGAAGGAATGCATTCGACTGCAGCCTGACAACCCAGTCCTATACCTACAAGCTGCTAAACTGTGCTATGAACAGCTCGATATGGTACGTACTGGTAGCCTAGTTTATACGTGTAGTGGTTGTAGTAGTTGTTGTAGTTGTAGTTGTAGCTGTTGTAGTTGTAGTCGTTGCGGCTGTTGTAATTGTGGTTGCTGTAGTTGTTCTAGGTTAGTTGTAGTTGTGGTGGCGTGGCGTAGTTGGTAGCATGTTTTGACTGAAACGAAGTTACTCTATGCCGGGCCCGGTTAGTACTGCGATGGGTGACTGCCTGCGGGCAGGTAAACCATTTCGGTGCAAAGCCTGCCAGCTAGGTCGACTCAGCCTTCTACCCTCCGTGGGATGGTAAAATGAGTAGTAACTCATTTATATGAGTTACGGAAGGTGGGGACCTTTTTACAGCTGACTGGGGTTGCCTAGCCGGCCGCTGCGCCAGCCTGTGTCTGCAGGCTGCGCACGGTGGCTGTGCGGCAGGCGGCTCTGGTTAGTGACGAAAGCGCATTAGAGGCGTGCGCATGCTCGCGATGATGCGCTATACAAATTGACGACCTTTACCTTTTTACCTTTGCTGTAGTGGTAGTTCTATGCCATAGTAGTAGTTGTCATTGGTGTAGTTGTTGTAGGTGTCATTGGTGTAGTTGAACTATTGTAGTGGTTGTTGTGTAATGGACCTGTAGGTATCTGAGGGCATAGAGTACGTAGAGAAGGTATGCGAGATGTCAGATGGCCATACGCTGAAAGCTCGTGCTTATCTCATGCTTGGCATTGGCTACAGTCTGATGGCTGATGAGGTTCAGCTGCAGAGCGAACGACGGACTTACCAGAGCAAAGCCGTCGATGCTCTCCGCAGGTAAGGTGACACAACTCGTGGCTGTTGTAGTTGTTGTAATTGTAGCTTGTAGCTGTAGTTGTTCTAGTTGTTGTTATTTTACATTACTTACCAGAGCAAAGCGGTTGTCACTATTTTCAGGTAAGATTGGCACGACTCGTATTGTTGTTGTAGTACTAGTAGTTGTTGTTGTTGTTGTTTTACCTTACTTTTCAGAGTAAAGCCGTTGATATTTTCTGCAGATAACACGTCGCAATTTGTAGTTAATCTAGTTGTAGTAGTAATTGTAGTTGTACCTTACTTGCCAGAGCAAAGCTGTAGACACTTTGCCCAGATAAGATCTGCTGGACAGCAAATCTGTGAATTGGCACAGACAAATATTTCCACACCGGGATGTTAGCAGGGACTCTACTTTTGCACGTGGTGAAGAGAGGGTTCAGTTATCTTCAGGGATAGCAGGGCAACAACTTCTCCCGCACTTTACTGTCTCCGGTGATTTTTACACCATTCCTATGCAGCAATTTAGCTTAAATTTATAGGATATTGCATTTGCTTGTTATTTATCGATATCTCACTATTTTAGTTTTTTTTCTGCAGTTAGTGGTGAATAGTGATTTCCATTTATAGTATATTCATTGTTGCATGTGATACAGTTTTTCTTGATGAACTCAGAATTATCATTACTGTTTTAACTTTATTATTATCTTTTCTTCAATGTATGTAATCCCAGTGGACGAAGGTAATCGATGTCAGGCCAGGTTAATACATGGATGGGTGATTATCAGCATAGGGGTAAATCATCTCGGTATGTAACCAGCCACCCAGATCAACTCAAATCTGGTAGGCACAGTCAGTGAGTACTAATGAAAGCTCGGGCATAAACAGGCACACCGCATGATGCATTAGCATGGTTTTGCAGTGTAAACTGATGTCTGGCTGAAGGCTAAGGAAACAGAGCTTAGTGCCACCGTGTGGCTTTGTGGCTTGAGAAGGACTTTATGCTTTTTGGACTGAAATGGAGTTGAGAAATTGCATAGAAAGTATCATTAGTATTAAGTGTGTTGAGAGTGTTGACACTGATTGTTATGTCCATCTGTAGGTCAGTGAAACTAGACAGCAATGATCACTTGGCTTACTTTCATCTTGCACTGCAGACTGCATTACTGAGACAGGTATGTTCACTTGATGTGCAGTTAATACAATATTTAAGATGCTTTAAAGGTTACAAGGGTTAAAATAAGTCAGAAGTCTGGTACTTGCAATAGCACTTCTTAAATCTCACCAGAGTCAGACGTGTGCCAGAAACACTTTGTAATCTCGGAAGTAGCAGCTCATCAGCTTGAGCTAATGATACCACAGCATTATATTTCAGCCATTTGCCCCGCCAACCCTGCTGGGCCGATTTGTACCATTTTTGGCATGTAGGCTCAGACCACCGATGTAATCATGCAAGTCAAATTTTAAGTTGTTTGATTCAGCCGTTTGTGGGCTACGGGTGCTCAAAATCTGGGGTTTCCCATTGACTTTGAACACCGTGGGCCACAAAAAACGTCTTGCACAGATACGAAGATACGGAGCTTCAAAGATTTTGGGGTCATGAGTTTGATCTTTTGGGTATGATACCACAGCGCACTATGCAGCTATCTGTTGTTCGCACCAGCAAACAGTTTAAGATTTGCAGCCATTTGCAGCCAGCACTACCCCAATCAGCCACACTAGACACTCACACCATAGTTTATAAGCTGATTGGTTTTAGGTTGTTTTGTGGAAACCCATTGCAGAGCTATGTGTGGGATCACTACCTGTAACCTGACACACGTGAACAATGAACATGCTTTGCATTGACCGCAGCCAAACGGACCGGTACTTGATTTGGTTTGCTGTCCCTGGAGGGGTGGAAGCTGAGTTGAGCTTGGCGTTGCACCCTCGCAGTGCAGATTTGATTGGAATTAAAATTTGACTTAGCTGACAGTTCAGCCATAACTTGCATTGCACCAGCGGTACAGTTCGGCAGAGTGCAAGTTGATCTCAGATCTGCTTTGAACTGTTGGCTTTGATCTTGGTTCATTTCCGTGGAATTTGTGTGATAGGAATAGTGATTTGAATCACCAAATGTATTTAGATGGTAACCCCTGCTGTAGCACCAGAAACTTATTTGTATTGGTGTTGGCATGATCATCTGCATTTACTGCATCTCTTGGCTTTGCTGTTACTGAAGTATGGACTGTGTGCAGATGATTCTACCAGTGTATAGACTTGTCCAGTGATTATTTCACTGATGTATAGATTGTGTGGTTGTTACTTGTTCTGTTGTAGCAGCAGTAATTGCAGTAGTAGTTGAAGATGTAGAATGCACGGAGAAAGTGTGTGAGATTATTTTACTGATGCATAGATTGTGCATGTTAGGTGCCGGAAGCCATCAAGTGTGTACACAGGGTACTAAGATGTCGGCATGACCACCTACATTCAATGCATTTGTTGGCTTTGCTGTTCTCTGCAAAGAAAGAGTATGAGGATGCCTACCGGCTGATAGAGACCACGCTAGCACAGTACCCTGACAACTTCAGGTACTTTATCTTACTTTCAATACCTAACGGTACCTAACATGTAATAGCAGCACTCTGCCAACATGAGAGGTCGAGCCTTTACATCACAGTTTGAAGAGGAATGTGCGGCCACAAGCAGCAAGCAGCAGCAGCAGCAACAACAGTTGTAGTTGTGTGCAATTGCATTTGAGAAGGCTAAATGGATGCCAGCTGATCACCCACGCAGAGTTGCCTTAGATGGGACCACTGCACACCGTCTTGGCAGGGACAGTTGGAGAAAGCTATCCCAGGCAGTCATGGACACGATGCCAGGAGAACTTTCCTCACATGAAATAGAAGATCTGTACATAAACTCACCTTGGTCAATCTCGCTCGCCAATTGGAAGGTTGAACTGGTTCCGCCAGTCGACCATGATGAGGCAGATCACACATCATTTTTTGTCCACAACAATATACAGATGGATCGGCTCGAGATGGTTTCAGGGATGGTGGAGCTGGTTTCGTTGTCATCAGGGGTTACCTAGGGGCCGATGAAGTCATCCACTCTGCCATCGTGAGAGGTCGTGCCTTTACATCACCGTTTGAGGAGGTACGTGAGGCCATGAGCATGGCATTAGACTGGATCTTACAAAATGGGACGTCTGACGTCACCATCTGCACCGATAACCAGGGCACTGCTCAAAGCCATACATCAATCAGCTCAACAGGTGCTCATCGAACATAGTTCTTCATTGGATCCCGGCCCATAGTGGATTTACTGGTAATACCCTGGCAGATCTAGAGGCTAGGTCAGCGGTATACAACTTGGACGAGCCGTACCAACCAACTGTCCGTACGAAGTGCGATATCTGCTCTAACACGTCCGATTCATGACCCACCCTGATCTCATGCCAGGACTGCAGCGGTCTTCGAAAATTATGACGAAGCACAAGATGAAAGAGCAGTACAAAATAGAAGAGACGCTGTCCGTTTGGCTTAGATCTGTTCAGGACACTGCCATGCTTTTAAAGCATATCACCATCTGATGAACTCTTCCATCGAACCAACGTGTCCTGACTGTGGTTAGACCACCCACACTATGGAACACTGGCTACAGGAGTGTTCAGCCATAACAGAAGCTCGAACTGACATCTTTGGACGTCCTACTGGACGCTGGACGTTCTGTGCACATCACCGCAGGAGGTCTTCACGCTGGCAGGGTGAACTCTGTTCTGAGGTCCGCTCTGGCATGCGCGTCATCGACAACAACAACAGCAGCAGCAGCAGCATCATGAATGACTAAGACGACGTAGCACTCTGCCCCCAACAACTCTGCCAGTGTGTAGTTTTGTTGTTACACAGCATGGACCATAAAAAGATGCCACTTAACATTGCCTATACCCTTGCCAAATATTCACCGATTTTACAATTTTTTTCTCACTCACACTCTGCAGAAAATTTGCAATATGTTGTTTGTTGAATATCCCATCACACCTTGGCCATGCCACCACACTAGTGAAACACAAATTAAGAAAAATTAGAGTGAGTCTGTCTGGCGCCCTAAGTCCAATTTGGTAAAATTTCAGGGGGGTGAAATTTCCCTCGTAGCAAAGTCACATGGCCCAAAGTCAAATGCATCAGCAAGCGCAGAACGCAAACTGTCGACTTAGGGTAGGTCGGAATGAGACAACAGAACTTTTCTGTCAGTTGGCCCGAATTTCACATATTTTTTTGTTCAACAGGGATGTAGTTGATCAATTGCTATTACACTTTCTAACAGCTTGCTTCATTTCAGAGACATTCGCGGTCAAACTCGGCAAACTGAAATCTTACCTAATTTTGAATGATTTTTGCCCTCCCGAATTTTAAGGGAGTGGTGCCCCCCTCCCAAAATTGTATCAGGGTTATCATCCATGTAGCGGCACATCATGCGGCAAAGTTTTGTTATGTTTAACCCCTAGCTCCGAAGATCTTGAGACTCATACGATGAATTTTAAGCCAATTTTTGACCACCCTTTGAAAAAAATTGTAAGACTTGGTCATTCTGTGGCACGTGTAAAAATTTGGGGGCCGAAATATGGTCTTCTGCAAAAGGCGCTTTAGGTGGGTACAATTCAGCATCGAGATCTCCAAGGTTACTGGACCAAAGTTCACCGGACTTGTTTCGCCTAACGCGAGAGGAATCGCGGTAGATCAAGTACTTCACCGATTTTGAATGTCTTCATTCGTTCCAGAGATATTTGCCGTCGAATTTAAAAGTCATCCGAAATCAGGCCAAATTTTGCAGGCTTTTGGCCCCTATATTTTACTGGGGTAGGCCTCTGAAATTTTTGACTGGCATTATAAAACTCGACCTAGTACTGATCACCATGCAAAATTTTATGTTGATCAGCTGACGTGTCTCAGAGATCTCGCATTGAACAAAAAATTGTAGCAAAACATAAACCACCTAGAAATTTGGGGCAAAGCCCAACGCGAGTCTGCTCAGCGCCCTAAATACGATTGGGGGGAAAATGTGAGGGTTGTGAAATTCTTCCGGTGGCAAAGTCACATGGCCCAAACTCAAATGCATTAGTATACGCAGAACGGGCAATGTCGACATAGGATGGGTCAACATGCACACCTATAACTTTCTTGTTAGTGGACCAAAGTTCACAAATTTCTTTGCGTTCAAAGCGGGATGAATATCCCTTGATAACGCCGTTGACCGCTTGTCGTTATTTTTATGCGTTCCAGAGATATTCGCAGTCAAACTCGAAAGTTGTCTTAAATTGCACCAAATTTTGGACGTTTTTTGCTTTCCAAAATTTTAAGGGGGCGGCGTCCCCCAAAAGTTGTACCCGCGTTAACGCCCCAACCTAGAGACACGTCACGTGGCAAAGTATCATGGGGCTACTCCCATTACTGGCAAAGTTACAGAGGTGATTTACTAAATTTTAAGCCAATTTTTGACCCCCCTTTGAAAAAAATGTATGGGGGACCCCTGTCCCCGGTGGGGGGTGCACTAGCAAGACTTGGTCATTCTCTCGCACGTGTAAAAATTTGGGGGCACAGCACCCCATAGGGGCTGAAATATGGTTTTTCGAAAAAGTCGATTTGGGTGGGTACGATTTCACATCGAGATCTCTAAGGCTACTGCACCGGACTTGTTTTGCCTAACGCGGGAGGAATCGCTGTAAATCAAATACTTGACAGATTTTGAATATCTTCATCTGTTCCGGAGACATTCGCTGCCAAACTTCAAAGTCATCCAAAATCTGGCCAAATTTTGCATGTTTTTGCCTCTAAAATTTTTGGGTGGAGGGCTTCTGAAATTTTCTACCAACATTATAAACTTCGGCTTAGTACTGACCAACGTGCAAAATTTCGCGCCGATCGGCCAATGCATCTTTGAGATTACGCGTTGAAATAGAAAAATAAAACATCTGCAGTAAAACTTAAGTCCTCCCGAAAACTATCGTTTCTGGGTGGACTAATTAGTGATTATAGGAAACATTCGTAAACAAAAAAGGCACTTCAGTCCAACATCGCAGCAATTAATCTGCACGATGCTAGTCTGAGTTGGGCTTGTCTGTCTGGATATCCGGCGTGCAGCAATTTGTTTCTGCTTCAGTAGTCATAGCAGTTCATCAGCACTGGCTGCGCTGGGCTTTGGTCTGGCGCTGTCCTTCCTCAGGTTTGTGTTGTTGTTGTTGTTAGCCTGCTGTTCACCAAGTGTAAGCTGGAGATGGAATTGTATGGTGTTGAACCGGCATTACAGACCTGCAGGTCCATGTTGCTGCTTTGGAAGAATCTCTACGAACTAACTACTGACTGGTCAGTAGTTCTTGCGTTAAAGCTTAATGATGTATAACCTGAGCGTCACCTGCCATATGGGATCATGCAGTGCACAGGTGAGTGCACCACCTTAACCCCAGCCAAACTCGGTTTACCTATCCCGGATGGAAGGATTAGTTGACTTTGGTAGTTGGTTATATAACCGATGGTTTGCGTGTCCGTCGACAGACTGCCTGTCAGGACTTTGGGATAAAAGGGCAATATAAGTTGATGCCCAAAAATGGCAAGAATGGTTTTTGGGCTAAATTATCACGTGTTGAATTCCAGACTGGCTCTAACAAGATTAGCCATCCTGAATACTTGAAAATTTTGCTATTATCTAGACAGAATATCATTTCAGATACTTTTACTGAATTGACACAGAATAGGTGCTACAGTAATTAAAAACTGCTTGAGAGAATGCATGTCTCTGCAAAGAAAGTTTTTACTAAATGTAATTTTAATGTGTGTTGCAAATTTTTTAGTTAAAGTAATTATTACTCAATTTTTTCTCCTTAACAGTAACAGCCTATACCAGTATGTTGTATAAGTATGGCTTGTCCAATCCCATATTACTGGCATGCTGCCAGCATTGCAGCTAGTGACGTCACAGACAATGCATTTGCTGCTGGTGGCCTATTGACGTCATTGTCATTATGATGTCACACCACTGCGCATACGCAGACAGAACGACAGATATAAAAGCCGACACACCTAGATGTGTTTTCGCACCTTGGGCATCGACATTTACTGCAATATATGTATCAATCTATGTACTTCCACTCTCAGCGTGTATGCACTTTTGTTACTGGTGGCCTGGACTGACATTCTAGCATGTTTCGGCATGCGACTTTTGACTTTGTATTTTCATTTTAAGTATTCAGAATGGCCAGACTTGTAAGAACCTGATTGGAATTCAGCATTGTTTGCATGGACTCAAAACCTCCATGCGTATGTTTGTAAACTGTGAATTTTTTGTGCTAAAATTTTTGCTGTTTTTTGGCCAATTTTTGTCACCGTTTTTGTAAATGGTGTTATGGTAGTAACTGTTTTCACCATTTTAAGAATATTTCCGGATGGATAACGTAATTTGTTAAGTAAGTAAGTAAGTAAGTAAGTAACTAAAGTGTAAATTTGTAGAGTGCATACTCAAAAAGATCTCTAATGCACTTAATACATTTTGTCATCAATATTTCGCAAAAATGTATGTCTTCAGCTGACGTTTGAAAGTGTCGAGATTCAGTTTTGGGTCACGAAGTTGTCTGGCAGCAAATTTCAAGTTGACAGGCCCACAACAGCATAGCGCCGATGACCAAAACTGTCCAATCGATAACGCGGTACGACCAACGTCCGCTGAGTGGCAGACTGCAGATGTTGACGGCCAGTAACTTCTGCTGTGAGTGTCCAACTATCCATCAAGTACGGCAGAGCAGTTTCATGGAGACATCGATACATGAGCACTGCGAGCATAAATCGTACTCAATCGGTGACATCAAGCCAGTGGAGCTCATCATGCATTAATCACGACAAACCACTGTCGTACTTCCGAGTGTTAGTGACGATGCGGGCAGCTGAATTCATCACTCTCTGCAACTTGTCTGTTATGACTCTCGGTGACTCAGCCAGCACAGCGTTACAGTAGTCGACGCGAGATGTCACAAATGCTTGCATGAGGGTTTTAGCCGACCCGACATCCAACGACTGCCGGACACGACAAATCTGTCTGAGATGAAAGAAGCAGGTACCACTGACGGCGGAGACATGTTTCTCAAGACTCAAATCAGATGACAGAACAATTCCTAGGATGCGTACGTGTCCACTGGGCTCGATGGTGTCAGAGCCAAGCTTGGTTGCTGGGCCACGACCATCGAGTCCAAGTATCTGAGTCACATCTCTTATACTAATCCAGTTATTGGCATTTATTCACCAAATTGCGTTACCATGGCAACAAAGTTGGTTGTGGTTTAACTTAAATGACAGTGTTCAAATCTGTGCATGTGAAAACATCATGTCTGATGAAATGATGTGGGATATTTCTATACAAGCCGAGCTTCAGCCAATCTTGTCTTTGGATAATATCTAATAATGGTGCTGTTGTACTGAGGCTGACCATGGGATGTGTCTGCTGGAGTGTATAACAGCCGGTGACCACCGCAGTCTGACACTGGGTCTGTTTTTTTTTGGCTTTCCGGAATGGTGCAGTGATTTGTTACAGTCTTGACCTGGACCTTTCTGGATTGACCGCAAAAAAGAATGCGGTTGACCCGGAAAAGATGTTGCAATTCAAATTGCATATAGCGTAAACCAAGTTCTAAACAAGTGCTTTGTAACACTGTGTGATCCCATATGACAAGTGACGCTCCGTAGCTCTGAGATGGGATCATTAAGAGCTATATGCACCTTTAACCTTTTGTGCCCTACAAATTTATTTTCTCAATAAACAAAAGTGCGTGCCGGCGAACAAGCCAATAAATGCACACATCTTTACGCACAGTAAAATGCACAAAACTAAATTAATTGGTACATAACTACATAGAAGTACCATATCTGGTGCGAAACAGTTAAACTGAGTCGTTTGTAAACAATGCGTTTGATTGGCTGATGCAGTGTGACGCAACTCACTTTTCCCACGCTGCGCAGCTTTACACACTTCTGACCCAGAACATTTTTGGATTGACACGGGCCTTTGCGGAACAATAAAAAAACACGAAACTTTTGTTCCAGAAACAATAAAAAAGCTACTTGGAACTGACCAGACCTGCTCAGACCTTGTCAGGTTTTCACGAAAACAGGCCCAATGTATGATAGACACTGTATACACCGTATGTTGTGCTCTAGACTGATGTGTCCACTGATATGTCTGCTGTACAGTGAGACTGATCGTGGAATGGGTCTCCTGGAGCGTATAACAGCTGGTGACCACCGCAGTCTACTGCAGCTACAGCTTTACGATGTCAGCGACAGGGACTCCGGTAAGAGAGAAAGAGGGATAGAACTGTATTGAATACATCATTACAGTAATTGCGCTTGCAGTACATGCAGCAGGTTGCCAGAAAGAGCACAGGCTCCTCTAGCTGCCACCTCAATCAGCAACAACAAATATACAAACATTAGGGTGGGGCAAACAATTTGTGCAACAGTATATTGCGATTAACAATATCAAACGTCTTCTGTTAATCGCAGTACATTCTTATGACTACCTATACCATGACTATCGAGATGCGAATAGAGAGTGTCAGTCAGAATCGGAGGACAACATAATTTTTAGATGACATGTAAAGTGTAGGCCTACAAACAAATCAAATTTTCCTCGAAAACGCACTTTTTAACTTCATAAGTATGTATATCGAAATAAAATTTTACGCTGAGCGGTGCCCGGGCATCCCGGTCTAGCGACACACGAGCAGGATGCCCGAGCCGGGTGTCCTGGCCCGGCTCAAAGCGGCTTGTGTCGCTGAACCCGGGTGCCTGGCCAGGATACCCGGCTCGTGTGTCGTTGGCTTAAGCAGTCGTTGGTCAGCAATGCGCCACATGACACTAATTATGCTAGGCTTATGCCATGCATCGTTTGGTGCAATTTTTAGCGATAATATTTTACAAGGTAGCGAAGTGACACTTTTTAGGTGTGATGGAAAATATAATGATTGTTTTGTAGCAAATTTTCTCCGGAGTTTAATCAGTGAAGGAATTTGGAAATCTAGGTCGCAGCTTTTTAAAGTTATGATGAATAACGCAAGGGCTTAGTTTGTTTGGAACATGGTGCAGCAACCTCCAGGGCAAAGCAAAATGAGAGTTACTTACTGTGTGTGTGCTCTTGTTTCGCATTAACAAAGATGTTTTAGAGGCCGTTAAAATGTGTTTAGTTCGATGTCTGGCTGATGCAGTTTTACCCATAGTCTGTTCCAGAGCCTAACCACGCAGAGAGAGAGAGAGATATTAACGTGCAAAACTGAATGTGTGTATGTGTGTGTGTGATGTGTTTACTAATCAGTCTTGTTTTAAATTGTCTACTTTGTCTATTTTGTCAGCTATTCAGTCTATTGTCACTTTTGACAAGGAGGTTATGCGACACCTGTCTGTTTGTTTGTCAGCAGCATTTCACAATAAGTCACAGGTGGATTGGGCTGAAATTTTCACAGAACATTGGACTTGGTCCACCTTATAGGCGGTAAGATTTTGGTGGTGATTTGTGTCAGCATTTAGATTTAGGGTAAGATACCAGGATTTTTTACCATTTGCCAGATAGAACCAAGTTGAATATGATGCTGTCACCTGCCAAACACGATGACCTGCGTGGGCAAAGGTCTCGGCTCGGAGTTTCCTTCTAGTTTCTATTGTGAACGCTGCATAGTGCATACATTTGATTTTTTATTTTATTTATGATTGTCTGTGTTTTTTTTCGAAAGGCTGTACTAAGAAGTTAGCCGGTAAATTTGGTTTATGTCAGTTTGATTATTCTTTGTAAATGCTTCACCTCATTGCTGGATAGATCTTGAGTTTGGTGTGAGATGATAAGTTTCTTATGATGTATATCATGACTTGTGCTTTCTTTCCTGGTGCTTGTAAATAAGTGCACATAAAGCTATATATGCTCTGGTTGTTAGTGGTTAAGTCACAGCTGCTTATCAGTTTCTGTCGTCGGTGGCTCGTAAAAATTTTGTTTTGGGGCTGGAGAGAGATGCTTCAGCAGTGTCCAAGGCAGGGTTTCAGTTGGGGTCTAGGATTGAAGTCCCCCAGAAGCTGCAATACAATGCAAAATTTTTATGCCAAGAAATAATTGTTTAATTAAATGCTTTTGTTACTTCATTATTCCATAGTGATGGCAATATCAATTGTAAAAATAATTGTCACAAAAAATCTCTGTTGTTATTTCAAATGCATGCTTTTCACAACCATGCATTCTTAAAAGTTTTTCATCAAGGAAGAATAGGCCTACTGTCTCAGTCTATTAGGAATTTTTATACTGGCCAAAGTAACAAGAAAAGCCCAGCTAACGCAAAGGGGAGCGCACGACAGCGATGCATGTGTGAAGGCCCGGTGCGAACAAAATCAAAGCTCACAACGATGTTTCATTTAGACTCGACGAAGAATGACGCCTAGCGCTATATCCAGTGTATGAATTTCAGTATTGGTTCATGTTTGAAAGCCCAGTAAAACAAAATCAGTCGCCAGAGGGCGCCAGACGACCGGCGGCCAAATATCTATTGTGTTTTATTTGTACTCACCAGGGGGCGTGACCTGTCTGGTTCTGCCAACGCCTTATCTGCTGAAAATTCCCCCCTCTAGTTTAGCGCCTTTGTTCGGGGTGTCCCCTTTTGAATTTGTGGAAAAGCTTTACTGTTCCTGAAACCAGAGTCTTCCTGGCCAATGGTGAAGATTTGATGATTCTAACTTGCACCGTTTATGACTGATCCACCCGTGTGATGGACGGATGGACAGACAGACAGAATTGCGATGGCTAAGACGCGCTATAGCAGTACCTGCTGTCGCATGTAATAAAACTACTGGCGCCTACGTTTACTAGAAAGCGAAATGCAGCCCAGTCCAGGATGTAGTTGGGCATAGAATTTTGTGAAGAGATGTTTTTGAGCCAGTGACAAAATGTGGACAGTGACTCGGATTACGTCACGTTGTCTGGCTTTCATCATCATCATCATCATCAAGACGTGAAGCGTTCAGCCGTAGCATTCCGCCGTTGCGATTTGTCGCCAAAACGAGCGGTCTTCTGCCAGCTGCAGAGCGTCGGTCACTGATATTCCTGTGTCCCGGCAGATCTGATGGATCCAGGTAATGTGAGGTCGACCACGAGCGCGTTTCCAATCAGGAGATGGTCCGGCACCGTCTTGGGCTTCGCAGCAAGTTCGAAGGATCTGGTTTTCTGGAACGTCCTCTGTGAGTCTGGCAACATGACCGAACAGTCCGAGTCTTCGTTTGCGAACGATGGAAG
>Ga0209367_1008703_pt1 | contig 13850 bp, 9 predicted proteins | sample WorMetLIZISLAND2_FD_187412 | JGI IMG/M metagenome (GOLD analysis project Ga0209367, IMG submission 187412) | Marine gutless worms symbiont microbial communities from Max Planck institute for Marine Microbiology, Germany - Olavius geniculatus... ... | reverse complement strand
GTGCAAGATGGAGAGTAATTGAACGCTGCGGCGGTATGCAGGGAGGGGAGGGGAGGGGTAAGCAAACATGCGGCGGGCGTCACAGCCGGCAGAGAACAAAGAAATCGTCACAGTGCACCACTGAAGTAACAGCGCTCCACTTTCAAGGCAAAACCATCTGCGTCTAATTAGTGACGCTTGGATTCGAATATCGAAGGGTTGAAAAACGAATACGAATTCAAACTTGAAATTCGAAGTTCGCAAATCCGAACTTCATTTAACAACCCTAGATCAGACAACAAAGGTGACAGCAAAAGCAGATGGATGGGCGGTGAAAACGATAGGGAAAATGACAGAGAAGTCAGTGTAGAAGACGAATCGATGCTAGAACTGGCGGCAAAAACATAAGTTGTCTAACTTATGTTTTTGCTGCCGGTTCTAGCATCGGTTCGTCTTTTACACCGACTTCTCTATCGTTTTCCTTATCGTCTTCACCGCCCATCCAAAAAAATTTAATTCGCTGTCAACTACTGTGGTCCGTTATGGTCAGTTTGTGGCCCGTTTTGATTTGTTGTGGTAATTGGTCATACCATCCAGGAGCAGACGTTTATTCGAGACATGGCTTCTATACAAAGTTTTACGGTACATGCGATAAACAGACCTTGCACAACTTCATAGGTGTTTGTCACCTCCATAAGCACTTCACGTTCAGTGTGGATTTCTTCACTCATTTTTGCACCACTCGTTTAATTTTAGCAATACTAAAACACATTCCACAACAAAACAAAAAGCAAAAAGCTGTGAATTTAAAACTGATAAATAACCATATCAAATAAGGCAGTAAATTCTGCAGCAAAAACAAAGTGACACAGTAACTCAATGTAGTTTTGCTTTTTTACCAATGCTGTAAATTGCACTGGCTATCAATACAAGTTCAAGTACCCGTAAGCCACTAGGGCTGACCTGCATCTATTTACACAAGGTCAGTGCTAGGGGTAGATCGGCGATCTTGCACTAGTGAGCAGAAAATTACTAGTGGTAGATCGCCACTTTATCTAATTACATTTATCACATTATTAACGTAAGAATGCAGCCATATTTCTTCACTGCATTACCAGGACTGTGGTTGGGACTGAAATATCAGTCACTCTGTTATCAATTACCAAATTTATTCTAAAACAATATATTTTTAAGTCTGTGTTACAAAGAAACAGATATGGCTTGAGATGGACTCTGACATAATACTGAATAAGCCTGATTTAAATACGTGACAGTGTCGTGGCATGGTCCTATGACTACCAGAAACATAAGTTCTACCATGTACCTCACAATGTGCCTACCCGATCTACCTCTAGCAATTTTCCAGTGCTAACAGCAAGATCGCCATCTACCGCTAGAATTATTGTTTACACAATGCAATCTCGTTAAAGAAGTCGTCAGTTCTGTCGCAGCAGAAAAAATGCAAATATTTACACTGTTTTCAACTCATTACTAATGATTCATTGAATATCTAACATAATACACACAGGGTCTATCGAAATGGCAATGCTTACAATAAGCGGCGCTTGTGGTAATTTGGCTTTTATGACTATATGTTTTAATATTAATTACCGGTATTATTTTTGCATTGTGCTAACAATCTAAAACCTTTATGTCAACAAAAAACGCTAAGTTTTTTTAGCCAACTTATTCACAGTTCATATTGTAATTGGCAGATGCCCGTTATTAAAAGACGGGAGTTCAAAGTTCAACGGGGTCAAGGTCGGCATAGTGCTCTCGCTCGCTGTCGGATGAGGGGCTCATATGATTCGTCGTCCAATGGCCAGTGATGTTCCGATGATGGCGTTGATTGACAGCTCATTACGCTAATTGTTGATGCCTACGGTAATTGGCCTAGATTCTACAACGTTTCTGCGGTTTCTGGCGCACAGTATAAAGTCATGGCGTTCGTTTGACAATCGATCGCATTTGGCTTCTGTGCGTAAACTCCTTCGCTGCGGGTGTTCACTGCGACCGTCGTCAGCGGCATACTCCACGATGAGTTCTGTCATAGAAGGCAAAAGGGCTGCTGCATACTTCGCCGTGGACGAATACATACAGGTATGCAGTCATACCAGGAAGCCTAGAATTTGTTTGCATTAGTCACCAAATGGATTCTCCTTTTGCTGCATTATAATGAGTATAGTTTTTTTTAAATATTTGTATTGTGTATTATGAAGTTCATAACTCATAATCTATGATAGTGATGGAATTAATAAAGTGTTATTTGTAGCTTGTGTCATTCAAAGTCAGGCTCGTCGAAAGCCACAGCAGGGCGCGGGAAAGCATTCTCGTGGAGTCTCTATGGGGGAGAAAAATTGTAGGATTTTTTCTTTTAAAATGGTGCATTCTGGTGTACTTTATACTTTTTGAGCAAAGGTTGGGCCCCAAACATTGCAGGGCCTGGGGTAAATTACTCCTTACCTCCCTCTTCTTGACGGGTTTGATTAAAGTTTCGTCAGTGCTAGCGGGATATCGGCAATCTCACACTAGTGAGCAGAAAATTAGTAGCGGTAGATCGCCACTTCATCTGATTACATTTATCACGTTAATTATGTAAGAATGCAGGGCTCACATTTTTACTCCATTGCCAGTATTGTGATTATAACTGAAATCAGGCACTTTTGTTGTCAGTTACCATACATTAAATGAAATTCATTCAGAGACACACAGTTTTTACAACAAAAATAACTTTGGTTTGTGCTGCACATTAATATAACACTGAATAAGCCTGATTTACGTGATGGTGTCGACACAACACCATCACGTATTTACGTGGCATGGTTTATAGGCCTTCTATGTCTACCACAAATATAAGTTTTACCATCTACCCAATAATGATGGGTGCGACAAAACACCGCACCGGCCTCACCGACCGCACCGGCAGGAAATTATCGCACCGGCGCCTAAAACAACTACTAACTCTAACCCTAAGACAGCGTCCAATCATCTGCAGCTGCCGCCATGCTCGAAGTGGTCGTTTTAGGCGCCGGTGCAGTGATCTGATGCCGGTGCGGTAGAAATTGCTGCTGGTGCGATCGGTAAGGCCGGTGCGGTGTTCTCGTCACACCGAATAATGATCGTGTCTACCCGATCTACCTCTAGCAGTTTTCCAGTGCTAACAGCAAGATCAGTGATCTGCTGCTAGAATTATTGTTAAAGTTTTGATGACTAGGGATGTGCACGAGATCTTTCATGTTGATATGGAGACGAAACAGAGACATTAGGCATTTTGTCCAAAACGAGACTAGGATGAGACATTTTGTGTTCGAGACCCGAGACATTTTGTGTTCGAGACCCAAGACATTACAGCTCCTGAGACCTTGGTCAAGATGTGTGGTGAATTGGTCAGGTAAAGGTAAATCATGCGTAAATGACAGTGCTGTCTCTCAGCTGTGTGACCGATGTAAACAATGCTCCTCTCTCAGTTTCCAAGGCAGCCAGCCAACAGTGAGTGCAAACACAGCTCAGATATATGGGAGAAGGGCCAGAACTTTTGTATACTGATGTTATCTGGTTGTAATTGGCTGGTACCAATTATTTATATTGCTTGGTGATCAACTTGCCCAGGGCTGGTCTACCTACCGGGAGTTGAACCAGTGACCTCATGATCACTAATCTGACATGACCATGCCAATTGGTATCACAAATGTAGATCCATTGTCATAAAATATATTGTAGGTGACCATGTTATCGTGCTTTTGTTATTTTCAGCCTGTATAGTTTCCCTACGTGTGATAAAGCAACTTTTAGGAAAATTAGTAAAATTGGTACCACCTGTGACCATATATGAAATTTTAAGAACAAAATTTACCAGATTTGATTTCGTTTGATTTAGGTCACTAAAACCGCTCAGAATCAGTGCTGTTTGGGGCTGGGGACTGAGTTCCCATGCATTGGACCTTTGCTTCACATGCATTATTTTGTCAGTTCTCTTTGCTTCTTGTCTCCACCTCTTCAGCATCACAGGCAGTGCAGAATACTGTTATTCACCTAGCAATATTGATGTCACTTGAGCGCTGTACAGCTTTTTGCTCTTTACATCCCATTCCTTCTGCCATGGTCTGCTGGCAAGTGCCACGCTGCTGGTTTGAAAATGGTTATCCTGTGGCACCAGTTCATGCCCATCACAGTCAGTGAAAATATTGTTTGATATTACTCACTACTGACCAGAACATCGCCGAGTGCCCAGCATGTGTGGTGCTAATGTCATTGGAACTCAACTAGTTGAATGCAGTAGTTGTTGTACAAAGGCCAAGATGGAGTAGTGTTACTGTGTTTGTTTTTATTGTGACAGACGGGTCAAGTGGTAGGAGTTGGCAGTGGAACAACGATTGTTTATGCTGTTGACAGAATAGGTAAGAAATGAACTGTGGATTTTTAGTTTTTTTTTAAATTGTGAATCGCATCTACAACAGTTAAGAATGTAGTCTGTTTTTAATGGTGTAGTTTTATCATTACGCACGAAAGCAGCTACTGCTTTCAGCACGTCTTAGCCATCGCAATTCCGTCTGTTCGTCACACGGGTGGATCAGTCAAAAACGGTCCAAGCTAGGATCACCAAATTTTCACCGTCAGCTGCCTGGAAGACTGTAGTTTCAGGAACCGTAAAGTTTTCCATAAATTCGAAGGGGGTCACCCCGAACGATGGTCCTAAATGAGAGGGGGTGGTCAAAATTTGCGATTTTTGGCCAATAACTCGCTGTATCTCAGTAATAATGCGAGATAAGGCCTAGGTTACTATTAATCACTAATAGGAAATCATATACTGGCTGTCGATTGGCACCGAATTCAATGACCTTGGATGACCTTGAACGCCAAAATAGGGGGTTTATTGATTTTTTGGTGATTTCGGGCTGTGCAAGTTTATATCATTCACAAGGTGGCGCCACTGTACTGGCGTTGGTGGCGTGGCGTAGTTAGTGACGCGTTTCGGCTGAAACGAAGTTACTCTACGCCGGGCCCAGTTAGTACTGCGATGGGTGACTACTGAACCGGAACTGCTAGGCTTTCGCGCGTCTCGTGAGCATCAGCTCAAATTTCTTGTTGTTTGATATTATTGTAGCTCAGCGTGTGAAATCAGAGAAACTTGATCTCGTTTGTATCCCAACATCATTTCAAGTTAGTTGCAAATCATACGCTGTTGTATAGAATTAAGGTTGAAGTCATTTCAGCATTTACGGTAACTTTTTTCTGATTGGTTATTATTGATCATTTTTATGTGCAAGTTTTGTAAGCTAAAGATTACATTTTCTTTTTTTCCTTTATTGGATTTAATTATGCAAGTTAATTATTCTTTGTCCTATAATTTACTCTTCTTGAGGAGCATCTTAGGCAGGATAGGGTAGATATCAGTTGTCTAGTTTGAATCCTGCACCTAGAATAGGACCACGTGCAGACTTTGTTCATGATTTACCCTATTCGCGATTTAATGTTTTTGTTTGCTTTGACTAATCTTTCCAGAAATGTGAAACCAACTGACGAAATACTTTGTCAGTGTCGTGTTTGTTCTAACAGATTTTTCTTTTTATTGTACTATTTTTGGCCTAAAAACGTTTGTGACACCTGGTAATGGTGTTTTACTTACTTGCAAACTCGCTGGATATTCAGGCAGTGTGATTCATTTTAGCCAGCACTCCCAACCGCAATTACGCACGGATGATCAAAGCATAATCTTCGCTAATAATCCGCTGGATGTAGCAACTGCTGAGTGATCAACATCCAGTTCTTATTAACTCGTCAATTGGTGACAAATCATTTCCGATGCCACGTCAAACGTCATTGCACATTACAACACGTCATATGATTAAAGCAGAACAACAGGCGGAAATTCCAAGGCCAGCAAGTGCTGATATCACTGATGGCAACACATTGGATTGGATAATTGTGTGTTTTTACAGTCCGTTTTTGACTGACACTGATTCAGCAATACATCACTGAGTGAAGTCTGAATTATCAGCATGAGATTGTCTGACAAATTCTTGTTGGGAAAAAAACTGGTCTGATTTTTGATTACTTAATACATATATGATTGATTGTTATTCTCATATATTGTTTTGTGTAATTTTCTGTTTGCTGTTCTAGGCTCGACAGCTGATATTGAACAATGGACTGGTGCTGAGTGATTTAGAATGTCACCCTGTGGTAAAAACATAATTTACTTCTGTTAAGAATTCATTCTGAATGTGGATATGAATAGATAAAATGTGATATTTATTGAAATGCAACAGTCTTTTGTTGAAGTAATAGTTTTAGTAGCATATAAAAATATGTATAAAAGTTATTTGTTATGCTGTTAATGCAGACTTGAAAATCTTATCTGTAACAGAAAGTAAAGCAGGAAGGCTGTATGTTGTTTTTCTTCGTTTTGTACAAATTGTTTCATGTATTGTCTATTTCCGCTGAATTTTTTTTTTGAAGAAAGCTTTTGGTATTGTTGGTGCGGTAGGAGCACGATATTTACTTTGCAATTCTTTACAGCATCACTTCTGTATAAATATCTGTCCAAACAGGTAAATGATGGAATATATAGGACTTCTGAAAAAGTAGAAAGTTGAGTAAAATGCTACTGTATGTGTCGGAAAAAGTTTGCAAGTGGAATAGTGTTTCTGTTAGGGGTGCTGCATGAATAATGGATAGTGGTTTATTGATAGATTTAATACAGTCAATGTTATTGTACAGATTGATGTTGGTATTGATGGTGCTGATGAAGTGGATGAAGACCTGAACCTCATCAAGGGTGGCGGCGGTTGTCTCACTCAGGAAAAGATCGTGGCTTCGTGTTGCCAAGAGTTTATCATCATTGGTGACAACTCGTAAGTGATAAAGTCCATATTGATTCGTCGTTATTTTCTCCTCAGCTGTGATTGGTTGAGCTGCTTGGCTGACTTGGTCGGTCATTGTCTGGGTGAATGATTATAGCTAATATTTTATTCTAGAGCTGTCAAATTAACGCGTTAACTTAACCATCACATTCTCAGTGTTCCAGACCTTTCTTTACAGTTTGATGCCATGGCAGCAGGAACGCAGTCCGTCATCCCTTAGTGCTTGGATGCTGCTCGTTCGACGACAGTCATGAAATGCATTTAGCCTGCACGGTTGTTTGATTGTGTAGAGGTCATGCCACCAAGCACTGACAAAAAGTAGCTCAACTTTTACTTATTACATATATCCCAATGGTCGCCGGTGATTCAAAAAGTAGCAAGGAAAAGCCTTTGAAGCTAAATTTTAGGGTGCCAACTGCTGCCAGAAGTCGGTGATGTGATGCCACGAGGCAGTGCCTCGCCTCGAGGCTGCCTCGAGGCATTTTTTTACTGAAGGTTGATGTCTTGGCTTTGGCCTCGGTCTTGGAAATTAGTGTCTTGGTGTTGGTCTTGCAGTCTTGTCACAAGACCGAGACCAAGGCATGAACCTTCAAGGCAAGATGTAACACTGTATACGCTCTGGGTGAATAATTGTAATACTAATACAAAATGAACAGTTCACTTGGAGTTTCTTACATACTTTCAGGCAAATATTTTACTTATTACACTTCTGCCATAAATCGTGACAATTGCGATGACACAAAACTTTTCGCTGATACAGTGATACTGAGTGCAGTGATTGCTTTAGACCGCTATTTTCTCACCTCTTCAGTTTTCCTGCTACATCGGCGTTTGTACAACGAGTTTTCCCACAGGGCAGCATTATAACGTGCACACATCGTTCAGACTCGATGCTCGAGAAGCTGATGTTTTTAAGATGCAACATACAACGTTAATTTGCGACTGCAGTTGATAGGTTGATGTAGACTTCTAAGGTTGCATGTCATAAAATTTAAAGATTAGTTTGTTGTTTACCGTGACTGGGTTAATAGGGTCATTGACAGTTTTCCTCTTAATAGGTTTTACGTCAGAGTTGTATGTTTACGTTAGGTGACTAGCTGAACTCGCGAGTAATTTTGGAAAAGTGAGCTGGTCAGGCACAAGCCAAGCTGTGTTCTTATGTTATGCATGTAAGCACTTTGTACATGCACCACAGTTGCTTAGTTAATGCTTGCAGTTGAGCATTACGTGAGTTCATGTTTCGTCGAGAAGTAGGATTATCTTTTTCCTAATTGGCATCCGCTTAATCTGACATCTGCTAAGAACCGAATCCGATTAACTTACTTCTTATCCATAAATTAAAAAGTGAACTGAAAATCGATTAGAAAGTTTCTAATCGCTAGGGATTAAGAAAATACGCCAATTCTTTTGCATTGGAGCTGTCTGGTGTTAATCGGTAATGCTCGGATTAACTTTGGTGTTATCTGCCGTTTCCGATTATCTTTCTTCTTATCTGGTAGCTAATCTGAAATGTTGGTTCTTAGAAGAAAGATAACATCGAATTCTAACTTCAGTTCATGTTTCCGATTATCTTGGTATTTATTCTATGAGAAAGTGTTGACCGAAGCGATAATCCTACTTCTTGACGAAACATGAACTCACGTATTGACTGATAAAAATCTGATGTGATGTGCAGGAAGGCTTCAAGTCGGCTTGGTCAGAGGTACAACCGAGGCATTGCACTCGAGGTGATCCCACTCGCCTATCGGCCAGTCATGAGCAAAGTCAAAAAACTGTTTGCCGGCAGTGTTGAACTGCGCATGGCAAAAAATAAAGCTGTACGTTATTTTTATACACAACCTGTGTATTTTTAGAGCATGAATGAAGTTACAGATTTTTTATACTTTGCTTTCCAAATATGAATGATTATTCAATTAATTACAACTCAATACTTAACTGATATCATTGTTCAAGACGATACATGTAAAATTTCATTTTGAAAGGTTAACAACTGCTAACAGCTAACAACTGTTCCAGTAAGAGACTATCATGTTCAGGTTCTCTGGATAACTTTTAGTGTTTGTAAAAACAACTTAATGATCTGTGCTTTACAGTGCTTGTTGAATGATGTGATTTGATTAAGAAACAAAATTTATAGATACAGTTGAGCTGCAAAAATCAATGGTTAAGCATGCACTTAACAATTTAAAAATTGATTAAAAATTATACTTTGGTTTAATTAAAGTTAGAAAGTTTACGGAAAAAATTAAAAAAAAAAAATTTATTGTAATTTATTGTATGAGAGTGATAGCAGACTAAAAGTAGTACAAGTTATTTTTTTTTGTGTGTTGTGCAGGGGCCCGTTGTTACAGACAATGGCAACTTCCTCGTTGATTGGAAATTTGATACGACAAAGAACTGGAATTGGCCGCACGTTCACACTCAGCTAAAGCTGATACCAGGTGATAGATTAATTTTATTTGTTGTTTTTACGGACTGTTGCTATTATTGCACATTGCACTGCTCTGACCGTGTTGGAAAAGTCTGTGAGAACCAAAGTCGTTGAACCTTTATTGCTAGACCAGCAGCTTCGCCTTACACAGTGTCACCGCTGGGCAATACTGTGGTCACTCGATCAGTCGAAAAAGTATCAGTTTGTATAAATTTTTGATTCTCGTACATTCAGCCCATACAGGGTGGGCCAAAAAACCGGACCTGTTTGAGCGTTGATAACTCAGCGATGGTTAGTGGTAGAAAGTCGTGTGATACATCAAAAGTTTTAGAATGCTGTAAAGAATAAAAAACAAATTTGCATAGTGAAGCATTTGAATATTCTTTGCCTAATTTGCATAAATATTCATCACCCCTGAAATTCTGCCAAATTTGACTGTAAAATGTATGGATTTAACATGGATATTTGAGCTTTTATAACTTAGCGATGTTTATTGGTGGAAAGGCACATAATAAGCTAAAAGTTCTGAAATTGTGTACAGAAGAAGTGTACAACTTGCATGTCTGATTTATACAAATCTGCCCCACCCCTAAAATCATGCTGAATTGGCAGTAACACATGAATTTAAGTTGATTTTCATTCAGCATACAGTGAAATATCAACAATCATTAACACACAGGTTGAGTTTAGATGAAATTTGATATAGGCAGTTGCCCAGCTTTTGCATTCATAACCGTCATCAGTCCTTTTAGGCAGCTGATCGATCACTGGAGTCAATGTGTTCAGGATCAGCTGAGGCCAGCATTCGATTAGCACACGTTTTAGTTGGTCAGTTACTGAAATTTTGTGATCGTGTTATCTATTGCAATGACCCCACACTGAATAATTCACAGAATTTAAATCTGGACTTTCTGGCAGTAAGTTTTTGAGTTCAATGAACTTGGGCACATGGGAGTGCAGGCAAGTGCCTAATTTTAATGGTAATGAAGATTTAGGCAAATTAGGCAAAGAATTCTTAAATGATTTCCTATGCAAGTTTTCCCCCTTTTTGTCTACAACATTCTAAAACTTTTGACATATAACTCGCCTTTTTACGGGTAACCATCGCTGAGTTATCAACGCTCAAACAGGTTCGGTTTTTTGGCCCACCCTGTATATTAAATTTCGTTCAACATCATGATCGATGTTTAATGTGGTCACGTGACTACGGTGTGCAGATGACAGCCCGAAATGAATATGCAAATTCTCTCGACAGCCTAGTCACGTGACAACAGTATCTTCCGATTAGGCTGCGCATGTGCCACGGCGTGATTAGGTGCTAGCTCATAGGTTGCCAGGCTAGGCAATTAATAGAATGTCATTGGTAAGAATCTGCTACAGCAGTCTGCAGAAGTTTAGCTTAGGAGACCTGACCACACCAACAATAACTGTAGAAAAGTTGGCCAGTTAACTGACAAGAAAAGCCCCACTAACGCAAAGGTGAACGTGCAACAGCAGTGCATCATCGTACACTAGTGATCCATAGACTTTATCCGTACGGCTTTTGGCTGCAGTTTCACAGAAGGCCCAGTAAAACAAAATCACTCACCAGATGGCGCCATTATCTCGCTTTGGCAACGCTATATCAGCTGATTATCGCAGATTTTCCCTACCCCCTCTTATTTAGCACTGTCGTTTGGGGTGACCCATGTTGAATTTATGGAAAAGCTTTACTGATCCTAAAACTAAAGTCTTCCACGCAGCCGATGGCGAAGATTTGGTGATCGTAGCTTGCATCGTTTTTGACTGATATAGTGTGACAGACATACAGACGGACAGACAGAATTGCAATGGCTAAGATGCACTATAGCAATAGCTGCTGTTGCGCGTAAAAACTGACATGATGTTAATCAACAGTATTGATCTCATTAGTCAGCATGCAGGTCACTTAGCCGTAAACTTAGTGGCATTCTTCTATTAGCAGCTTATGTTCCAGGTTATATACCATTGGCGACAGCTGCCCAGCTATGCACACAAATGGCCCAGGCTTATCTTACAACAATATGTCCACAATTTTAAGTTAACATTTTGCCACAAACTGCAACTGGAATGCAACTGGTTTTATTGCTGTACAGTTTTTTAGCGATATTTTCTTTTTTTTCTTATCACCAGCAGTCTTAATTATTGTGTAGTAGCAAGTAATATCTGTGATACTGACTTGACCTTGTAACTGTTTGCAGGAGTCGTGGAAACCGGTCTGTTTATCAACTTGGCAACACGAGCGTATTTCGGCAGTGAAACGGGACAGGTTGTCTCGCGGTTGCCTCGGCAGAAACCAGCCATGAATGGTGAACTCAGCTAGTAGTGTCGGCATTCTAGTTTTAGCTCCTCCTGAGTTTTGTTGTCATTTCACTTGACGAGCGTTCGGTTTGTTTGCGACTCGGCCCACTCGGCATGTGCTGAAGTTTACTTCCCGACTGCATGACGTGGTCGACCGTTGTTGTTGTGGTTTTAAAGCAGCAAAGGCGGAACTGAAAACGTAGCAGGAAAATGATGACGCGACCATGTGATGTCATCGGAATTTAGTTACCAAAGTGCAGTTGCCTTTGAGCACTTTTGGATACTTCCTATATGTTTGTAAAGGTAACAGACTGTGCAGTTTCTGTGGCACTCATTTATGTGAATGATAACTTGTGCCCACAATCTTTTATATATTAAATATAAAAAACTTACCAGTTTACATTAATGTGTAAGGGCGACCAAGTCACACATCGAAAACAGCAGAAATCATTTTACTATAGGACACAGAGTGATAGAACGACGAACTGGCTGCTCTTACAAACCATGTGACGTGACCCCATTTAACGTTTTCCACCCCGCATTATCCCGTAAGTCAATAGGGAGAGTTGCCGGAATTGGTACAGTTCCTTGATTGGAGCACTTTACTTACTCGAAATCTATGAGTTGCTTACTGAAAGTGAGGAGTAATTAGTATTCTATGGTGGTTTCGCTTTCGATTTTAGCTAAGTATGGTGTGTGTTATCAACTCGATTTGCAGTTAATGACGATTGTTGATTTTTGATTGATAGGCCTACGACCTTAAATGCAGCACCAGTAGTGAGGATGGCACACGCCGTATTTGTGAAGTGACTTTGTAGCCGCTAATGCTGTGTAGACTGGATGTTTATCGGTGTTGGGTGTATGAGCGATAATGTGATGTAAACAACGGCTGTGCTGCTGCACAGTGATTTGTAAAATTTGTTTAAATTGCGCTGAATGGAACAGCTATAGTTTCCCTAATTGGAACAAAATGCTGAGTATGTTCTGTTTAAGGAAACTTCCTCATATTATTGCAAAACTGCTCAGTCACGGCTGTTGAGCTGTATTTAACCCAATTTTGGCTTAGATATGCCAAGCAACTGAGTCAGTCGACATCTATTTCGCCACTAACACCCGTCGGTATGATGCCCCAGTCCTATAGGACTAACTATCCAGATCCAGATCCAGATGTTAAGAGCGGGAAGAGATTTGGTTTCACTTTAAACAACTACCGTTGTGCACATCAATTAAATAGATTTTTTTGTTGTTACTTTATTTTTTTTGGAAACAAAGTTGAATCTCTTTTGGAAGACTAGATTCAACTTTGTTTCCAATTTGACTCTTTTAGCTAAGGACAGTCAGTACAATCCATCAGCTGGAAAACATTTGCATCACATTTGCATTGACTACGTTTATTAGCTTACGAGATAATGCTGGAGTAGAAAAGGTTAAATGGGGTCACGTCACATGGTTTGTAAGGGCAGACAGTTCGTCATTCTATCACTCTGTGTCCTAGCAAAATGATTTCTGCTGTTTTGGATGTGTGACTTGGTCGCCCTTACACAGTAATGTAAACTGGTAAGTTTTTTATATTTAATATTTGCTGTTTTATTAGCAAATTAAATTGCTAATTTGTGAGTTAAAAACAAATGATCAAATCAATCACGTGACCACTTGACTCACGGTGGGTGACTTCCTATAAATGGACCATTGTAACCATGCGTCTATCTTGCACCGTTACGAAGAAATGGAGCCTCAAAGGTAATGGGGTCACGAGTTTGACCTTTTGGAGTCACGTGACGTCATCGGTGACGTGACCATTCGACTCGGCATAGGTGGTTTCCTATTGGTGTTCCATTGTAACCATGCGTCTCTCTTGCACCGTTACGGAGATATGGGGTCTCAAAGTTGCATTTGCCCATGTTAAAGGCCAAAAGTTCACTGCGCATGCGCCGTTTCACGTGACCTGTAGGCAGGGGGTCCAAAATAACCGCATATTTGGAATTCCCGAGGCCACATTGCCTATTCACTATGCCACTTTGGTGGGGCTACGATGACGATTAAGGGTAGTTTGTAGGTGAGCATCTCCATTGTTAAGCATTTTCAGTGGTATTTTGTCCAAGTCCGAAAAAGTGCCCAAAATTTGCGGTTTGGAGGGTATTAAAGGGGGAAATATGAAAGATGAATGTTGAGACCTCCCTATGAAATCAGTCCCCACCGAAACACGTCATCCAGTGCAAAGAATGCGGCGATACTTCCAAAAATGTGTTCTCCAGAGC
>Ga0209367_1008701_pt1 | contig 13853 bp, 8 predicted proteins | sample WorMetLIZISLAND2_FD_187412 | JGI IMG/M metagenome (GOLD analysis project Ga0209367, IMG submission 187412) | Marine gutless worms symbiont microbial communities from Max Planck institute for Marine Microbiology, Germany - Olavius geniculatus... ... | reverse complement strand
ACGTAGATCGGAGATCTCGCGTTGAAAATAAAAAAAAAACATTAAAAGTTTAAATAAGACCCCCGGAGACAATTCCCGGTGGCCTGAAATCTGTTGAGATTAATTGAATTGACAAAGTTATCGATCAACCTTAGTGCAGTTACTTCTTTGGGACACAATGTACTTCGTGGTGGGCCGAGCTGGCAGGCTAATGTTCATCAGATCGCAAAGCATAGATGTCATAATCAGCTGTTGTGCGATCTTGTTTTTATAGTATAAATCAGTTGGTTCTGTGTTGAATACAAAACAGGTAATTTCAAACCTTTTCTTTTGTCAGAAACTGTTGCTATCTGTTAGTTAAAACGTCATGACGTAGGCCTAGCTGGATGCAATTAGTGTACCGGCCTAGTATACTGTACTTGACGTTTCAACTATTTTTGAAAATGCACTGACAAATATGATTATTATGCATCATTTACACACTTTTATAAGTCAGCTTTTGTTCGGTTCTTTTACGGCAGTCGAAAGAATGTAGAGTTTGTCTGACGGGAATGTTAAACCATGCGACGCGCTGTAGAAAAATCTTGCTCTTGAAAAAAAATTTAGGCTTGGTGCTGAAAAAGTCTTGTTTGGATCACTGGAAAACTCTGCTGCCGCTGGTCCTCATGCAGTTAAATTAAATCAAGCTGCACTTGTTGACAAGTTCAGCAACGCAATTAGGCTACTTTTGTTAGCAGTGACACATTTCGCTGCACACAATTCGCTGCAAAACTCTTACATCGAACAGATTCAAAAGCGAAAGTACAAGCCGTCTGTTGGAAACTTTGTTGGGAAATTTATTCATCTGGCCCTTTATAGCAAGTTGTACCTTGCGTTGTTGTATAATACAGGTAAGCAAATACACCTGTTAATGTTAGACTGTCACATAACAGGTGTTAATATTAGTTTTTACGCCAATTTATGATATGATAACCGATAGGCCTAATGCAGCATAAGAGACAACAGATCGTCCGCTTAGTAGATCTAGTGACATAAAACTCTCTATTATAGTAAACATGTTTATCTCTACTTAGTTTCAATATATTCAGTGTTGCATATCATGTTTTCAGTGGTGTGTTTTATATGCCAATAAAATTTATCTTGTCGCGCGTTTTTTAAAATTTCGACGTCGTTTTAGTTGAATTTGTTTGCAGTTATTACGTTTAAAAATTTAGACAAAACTGACACGATTTTGCTTAAATATGACTGTTTGTTTTCAGTGTCTACTTTCTATTGAGACAGTAGATTTACAGACGGCAAGTGCAACTGACAATGACGTAACTGATAACTAGGACCATGGCAACGACAGCATCAGTAGCCGCCGACCTGACAACTTGTACCATCTGTCTGGATGTGTTTGACAACCCGAAGGCACTGCCTTGTCTCCACGCGTTCTGCCTCAAATGTCTTCAAGGTTTTTTCAACGGCAAGAGACCGGGAAATAAAGTTCGTTGTCCACTGTGCAGAAATGAGTTCCAGATTCCATTCGATGGACTTAGCGGTCTTCCGCATAATTTCATCATACAGAGGTTGATAGACGACCGTAATGCTGCCAAAAAAGAACTGCAAGCAAGTTCCTGTGATAAGCACAGAGATAAACAGGTCGAGTTGTACTGCCATCAGTGCAACGAAAATATCTGCGTCTTATGCTTTGCAGCGAAACACAGAAACCACGAAACTGGCGAAATACCAGAAGTTGCCGAAGAGTTGAGACCAAAAATTGCCAGCGATGATCTGCAAGTTGTGTCATCAATTGCCGCTCTCCGTAACCAGTTGGAACACACAAAGCAGAATCTGAGTAAGTTCGTCAGCGACGTTGATAGTGTGGCCGCGCATGTTCGTAATACAGGCAATGCGGTAAAGCGTGCAGTTGACAATCAGATAAATGAACTGGTATCTGAGCTAGAGTCCATGAAGTCAGACAGGGCTACAGAAGCAGATGCTGTACAAGATCGACTCCAGCTGGCGTTGGTGGCCATGGAAAGTTTTCACACGTACTGCACAGAACTGTTGGACAAAGGTCGACCGAGTGACGTCACACGAACTGCGAGAGAGTTACACGACAGAGCGACGGAACTGCTGCAGAGTGACGTCACTGCACTCGACTTCAGCCCACGTCACGTGACCTTCACACCCGCTGATGTCACACAGCTCTCTCGCCTGAATTTTGTCGGAAAAGTCAGCACAAACAATGTAGACCAAACAGGTATAAAAGAACTTGTGTCCAAACATTTGTTCTTTCGTTATCGTTTTAATTTCGGTTTAGACAGTAGCACTAAACATTAAGTTTGTGTCTATAGGCGTAAATCATGTAGCATATATCACGTATAGCCTAACTAGCACTCATTTTACGTGTTTTGTGATCGTTTTTACCTTGCAGCTCAGCCGTCATCACCGCTACGAGTTGAGACAGAGCGAGAGAAGGAAGTTGGTCAGCAGCCGAAGCAAATGAGTGATGTAACTGCAAAACTACAAGATGAGCTAAGCCAAGCCAAAGGCAGAGAAGCACAGCTACAGCGGCAGCTGGACAAGATGACACTGGGTATGATATATAATAATGCTAATCAGTGCATGTAAATCGGTCGAATAAAAATAATGTAATAGTAATTGCTTGCTTGTTTGCGGTAATCCGTCGATGTCGACGATGACGTTGTACTGTTGTGGACTGTGATGTCAGTTCTGCTCTATGGGTGCGAGACATGGACCATCACCAAGGCTATAAGTAAGCGTCTTGATGCATTCGATACCTGGTGCCTACGAAAAATTCTACGGATACCATATACCAGGCACACTACAAACGAGACAATTCGAGACGTTACTGCTTGTACACCAGTCTCTGAAGTGGTCAGGTCCCACCGTCTTAGATTCTTCAGCCACCCAGCTCGTACAGCCCCAGCAGAAGATCACCACCGCATCGTAGCCGCCGCGCTGCGTCCACCCGCTGACTGGAGGAGACCCGCTGGACGTCCAAGAACAACGTGGCTCAGAACAGTTGATGAAGATGTCCAGTCCCAGAACTTTGGAATTCACACTGTTTTGAGGAAGGTCAAGGATAGAGACATCTGACGACAAGTCATCAGTACGTCAACGCTCTGACAGGAGTTTGCCAAAAAGAAGAAGAAGAAGCGTAGGTGACGGGGGAGACTGAAATCTGAGGCACAAACTCTGACACAGTCGGGATAAGCAGGTGTAGCTCCAGTTGCTTGGGCAGCGGCATGTCTGCGAACACGACGGTTACTGGCTGCTTGCTCAGAGGCTGCCGTGAAAATTTCCAGATCCGCAGCACATGACATTGTAGATCTATGAATCCCTGTCAGCAGCAAGTTGCTTAAGGTCTGCTTCAGTGACGTCACACTTCTGTAGTGGCCTCTGTCTAATAAGCAGTTCGACACGCAGTAGTCGACAAGAAACGGAGGAAGCTGATTTAAAAGCATAGGCCTACGTGTGACGTGATCTATCCAGCGAAGTTGTCTCTTCTGCAGCGTTAGATGCTCGATTGACTGGGTATTGGCTGTACTTCGCTTGTCTGTGTTTGTTTTCTCGTCCCACCAGCAAATACCGAAGATAGTCTGCAAGCAGCAGAATGTGGAGAGCTTCAAGCACTCATGTTTCGCCGATATGGAATTCAGCTTTTGGATCCATACAACTTGCGTTCCCCTCCCATGCGCCCTGATTCTCTTTTAAGATTTTGGCGCTATATAAATTGGTACTTACTTTCTTACTTACTAAACGGAAATGCGAATGGTTTTGTAAACTGCTACTTTGCTAGGCACCGATAGACAGTTTTGCGGCACCGATAGATCGTGCTTGAAAAACACACGGCTAGCGAGGTTTATTTGCTGCTGGATTTCGTTGGTCAGATCAAAGTCAGGTGTGAGTATGCTGCCAAGGTAGGTAAACTGCTGAGTCGTACTGAGTGTCACTGTTAACTGTTAAGAAAGGCTGCTGAGATGACGGGTCTGGATCTGATGAAAGAATCTCTATCTTATTTGTATTTATAGTTACGTCAGCTTTTTGATCAGTTTTTGCGGGACTGTTCCAGTTAATTTACAGGTCTGTTGGCTCGTGACTCGCCAAGGCAGCATTATCTGCATACTGAAGTTAAAACAAAGTGCCATTGCACACTTTGTTCTGGGTTTGGAGCCATCATAAGTTAAAAAGGCTTTCATTGAAACGATATTTAAACGGAGCACCGACTTCATTAGACAGCCCATTTCTGAAGACTAGCTTGACTGCAACCAAGAAGAGGTTAAATATAACCGGTTCCAAAACACAATCTTGTTTGACACCGGCGAAAACTTCAAAAAAATCTAGTTTATCGCTACTGATCACCATCCTGGCCTTTATACCATTGTGGTAAGCGGACATACTCGTGCAGAAAGTGTGGGCTGCAGCCAAATTTAGCCAATATTTTTCAGAGCAGGTAACGATTTACAGTGCCGAATGTTTTTGATAACGTCTATGGAGGCAAAAATAGTCTACGACGTTGTTTACAGCATTTTTCTTGGAGTAGATTGCGACGAAGATCATGTCAGTCGTGCTGCAGTCGCGTCTGAAACCATACTGTGGCTGTAAATCATGCACATGTACTTTGTACAAGTTGCACTATGATTTACAGTAAATATTTAACCTGTGCGCTTCTCTTATTCCGCGTGTTTTGCGTCGTTTCATTGCAGCTCTACCGTCATCACCTCTACGCGTTGAAACAGAGCGAGAGAAGGAATTTAGTAAGCAGCTGAAACAAGCGAGTGATGCAGCAGCAAAACTACAAGATGAGCTGAGACAAGCCAAGGACAGAGAAGCCCAGCTACAGCGGCAGCTGGACAAGATGACACCGGCTACGATGTACCCGAATGGTACGATAACTGACTAATCAATGCAATTTAAATAGGTCACATAAAATAATATAATAGCAATAGTAGTTGTAATAATAAAAGACAATGTTTGTGATGCTATCGTCGTGGCACAGCCACTGCGAGAGTCCACCCGGTTCATTTGACGAACAAGCGCAGGGCGGCCGCTGACCTTTGGATTAGGCCTAAGCTAATCAAAGATCAGTCTGAACTGGCAGCTACAGTAAACTTGCTACCTTCATCATCGCTATTTAGTACTGCTCAGCCTAAATGGTGATACTCGTTTATCTTCTTGCGAAGAATAGAAGGCTGATTTGACCTGAGTGGCTGGTCACTTACCTAGAGGGCTTACCTTCACACAAAAAGTCGCCCGTCTACGTACTATAACAGGGCTCGGCGTAGAACAACTTTGCTGATCCGATACATCGCTTTACCGCTACGCCACGCCACTAGCTTTGACGTAAGCCTAAGCTAAGCAAAAGTGAAAAAAAAACAATTAATTAAACTAATTCGACTGTAGCATTTGTAAACAGGTACAAATTCTACGACAGTTTCTAGCGTTATGTTTTTACGTAATTGCAAATCAGCCATTTATCTGCGGTTTCTGATTGCATGTGTGATTTGCGCTGCAGCGGGACAAGTGCTTCAGACGCTGCTCTGTGGCAAGTGGATCAGCGGTGTGACGTCACTTGACAAACTGCTTTACGTATTGCATAGCGGAATGTCATCGGATCAAATCAAAGTCTACGACAAAGACTCTTATCGCTTAAAGCGGAAACTGACTGTTCGCGGGCTTATCTCCGCAGGTGACATTGCAGCTTGTGGCCATAATCGTTGTGCTTATGTTTCTGACGGAGAGAGTGATCGTGTGCATAAATTAGCTTTGCCAGCAGGCGCTGATGTAAGAAGCTGGCCGGTAAATGACAAACCCTTCGGCCTGTCAGTGACAGACTCGCACACTGTTCTTGTCACTTGTGGTGACGTTATATTAAGCAAGATAAAAGAGTTCGGTACAGATGGTCAGCTATTCCGTCAACTCCAACTACCAGGAGATGTTATGTCGCCACTGCACACGGTCAAGTTGTCCAGCAAACAGTTCATGGTATGCCACGGTCAATCCAGACACCGTGTGTGTCTGTTGAGTTGTGACGGGCAATTAGTTGAGTCGTCGTACGGCGGATCACCAGGTTCAGGCAGTCAGCAGATGAATGAGCCGGCCCACTTGGCCGTTGACAGAAATGGGTATGTGTTTGTTGCCGACTACAACAACTCACGGGTGCTGCTGCTGTCTCCATCATTGACCTACATACGTGAAGTTGTCTCACGTAACAAGCTCGTGGGTTGGCCAGTTAGACTGTGCCTAGATGAAGCGAGAAGCCGTCTGTATGTCGCAGTCAATGTGTGCGGAGTCGGAGGACATGTTCTGGTTCTCAGCATCTAGATGTTCTTTATGAGTCAAAGTGCTGAAACTCCCAGACAACACGAGCTTTTACAGCTAAATAGTGTTTCCGTTTTCACCGCATAGGGCGGTATTGCCCGAGTCTGTACGTCCGTTTGTATGACGTTGATGTACGCCGAGGTTACCACTGATCACTAGTAGGTATTACCTTAACCTTAACTCTCACCGTAGGCCTATCTGAGACGCCAAATTCCCTTACTCTAACGCTTCTTGTTTGTATTGTTGTGGTTCGCCATTATGATGGGGACTGTCTTTAAGACTAACTTATACCCTTGTTATATACGGACGTGTTTAACAACATTGCCGAGTAGGCCTACTTGACTTTGCGTAGTTGAATTTGGTTTGTTAGGCCACTTCATTCATTTGTGCCAAACGTTTAGGCCTATAACTTCGACGTTGTTCTAATGGCGCATGATATAGCCATTCTGACAGGTGCTGCTGTGTATTGTGTAGTGTTTGTATTTTGGTGTGTGATTTCTGATAGATTTTCGCAAAAGCTTTACGTTTTTTTAGTTATTTGTGGACGACCTGTCGAAAAGTTCTGGCTCCACACTGCATGTCAGCCACTTACTCATGACGTGTTCCAGGCAGCTTTATGCGCTGCGGGTCCTGCGAGCGCACGGATTACCTCGCGAATCACTTTGCGATGTCGCCCGAGCCACAGTGATTTCCAGATTGACCTACTGCTCGCCAGCCTGGCCAGGCTTGTGCTCAGCCGCTGACCGGGCGCGGCTGAATGCTGTGCTGAGGCGCTGCCGACGTCTCTGGTACCTGGACGACACCGACGCCGCCTCTATTTCAGTCTGCTGACGATAAACTGTTTCGTAAAATTTTACGCAACTCTGCTCACGTCCTTCAGCCTTTGATTCCGGATCGCCAACCGTCATCTTATGGCCTCATACCACGCACTCATGACAAACTTTTGCTTAACAAAACTACTTACCTCAACGAACGTGACTTTGTCATTCGCATGCTTTACAGAGACAGCTATTGATGTGTACATTTTTGCAAAATAGGCCTATGTCAGATTTGCTTTACTTGCTTACTGACTATATTTTTCAGAAGCTGCTTTTGTCAGCTTTTTTTAAAGAATAAAATGAATGAATAAATGAATGAATAGGCCTACATTGTAACTAGTATGACGTTAGTTTACGTTATGTACAACTACAACGAGTTTTTTTACCGAAGCTTTTTAATTATAAGTAGCTTTCAAAGTTTTGTATACAAATGTTATTTTGATTTATGATTGTGTAGGTCTATTACTGTGTATTACGGACATTTTGTATTGTATTGAATTATTGTATTATTCATTCGTGTAATGCTTGTGCGATCGACACATGCAGTTAAAGGCAATTACTTACTTACTTATTTACTTGCGTTGCCGATCTCTCTTAAATATAGGCTCAATATTATCTGAGCGCAAGAAAGTGTTGTAATGTACCGTACAGTTGCAAGTGCTGTCTTATGTTCTTTCAGAGCAGTGTTTTGTTGATTTTATAATATCAATGTCCTGATAGCTTTTATGGTTGAGTTGGTTAATATAATGTGCATACATTTTTATCGTACGTTGATTACGTTGATTAGCATATATGTCCTTGAAAAAATCGCCGAATGTTTTTTAACGTTTAAGACATTTTCATCGTTCAATTATTCGATTGTGTAGTTACAGGTAAAGGTAAAGGTACCTATAGCGATTTTTTACATAAGACGGACTCAAGACCAGAAGCGCTTTACAATCTTGGAAGCGGCAAGTGATTGGCATGAGCTAATGATACCGCAGCGCACTGTGCAGCCATCTATTGCCCTCGTGAACGAACAGTTGGACCCGCGGTTTGCAGCAAGCGGACATACCATCGCCCCAATCAGCCACATTAGGCCTTCACCCCATATCCCGTAAGCTACTACTCATTCCCTGTCCCACGAAGGGTAGGAGGCTGAGGTTGCTTGCAAATGACGGCAGTGAAAATCGAACCGCAACCTGAAAGTTATGAGTCGACACTAACCACTAGACATTTGCACCTACACAGGCAGGTATGTGTGAACAACTTGCCCAAGGCTGTTACTTGGTAGCGTATCGGCTGGGCATTAAACCGTGGACCTTTCGGTCTCGTATCTAACGCCCTAACCGCTGAGCTACCAAGCCACCCAACAGGCGTTAGGCATTTCATTTTATGGTTGTTTTAGTATACCAATCACACCAAAACAAAACTAAAAATGTGGGTCAAAACCCAACGTGAGGCCGATCAGCGTCGTAAGTCTGATTGGAAAAAAAGTTAGGAAAAAGAGTTGAAATTTTCCTTATAACAACTTCACGTGGCACGAACGCAATTGCATTAGTCTACACAGCACGCGCTGTGTTGGTCTTGTCTGAGGGCTATTTTTTAACCCGGATCCATGTAGTCTACTGTTTGCATTGCCGTAGCGCACGTGTGCTGTACGTTGATTGGCAGCTACGGATGCGTGGTACCGCGGCTGTAACGACTCGTGCTCCTGGCTCAAGTCACAAGTGGCTGGCGCGAAGCCGGACTGTTACGACATCTTCTGTCAGACGGACGAATGCAACTCGGCAGCCGTCAGTCTACTTCCGACCACCATGACGAGCACCTCAGTACCACCGACTACACCACGTCAGCCACAGACCACCACCAACAAGTCATCAAGCACATCTCTGGACGTCCTGCGCATTCTGTTGGCTTATCTCCTCGCGTCTGCTGTGCTTGTCGTCGGTCAGATGGGTAACTAATCAACGGCCGCTGACAGCACGGCTACTGCTACGACTGCGGCTGCAACACTGTGAAGTCGGCGATGAAAATCGGCGTCGATTGCTGCTGGCGCCGAATTTTTACGCGCGACAGTAGGTACTGCTATAGCGCGTCTTAGCCATCGCAATTCTGTCCGTCTGTCCGACGTCACACGGGTGAATCAGTCAAAAAACGATGCAAACTATGATCACCAAATCTTCACCTTCGGCTGTCTGGAAGACTCTAGTTTCAGGATCAGTAAAGCTTTTCCATAAATTCGAAAGGGGTCACCCCGATCGAGGGCGCTAAATGAGAGGGGTAAAAAAATTTGCAATTCTCAGCCAATATTGGAATTCATGCATTGAACGTGGTGCATAATACTGAAATTTATGCACTGGATATGGCGCTAGACGTCATCCGCCGTCGAGTCTAAATGAAACATCGTCGCGAACTTGGATTTCGTTCGCACCGGGCCTTCACACATGCATCGCTGTCGCGCGTTTCCCTTTGCGTTAGCTGGGCTTTTCTTGTTTCATGTCCGACACACTGCGGTTTTATTTATATAATCATTTACTATATTAACAATGTTGTAGCGCACTAGATGACTTTTGGGTGCCGATGCCTTTAAGAAACTTCACTTACTGACTCACTCGTATTCACTGCACCATTACAGTATGTTTAGCGCTAGAAACTGTAGCTAAGAATATACGACTGTTTACACCACACTATAAACTAAATTTTCAGTAATGATTAGCACGCCAGTCACCATTTGTTTTGTTATACCTTAAAACCAAACAAGTTAACAAGCAAACAATTACGAAAAAGCTGTGACGACTTCGTTGCCTGTTCAACAGGTCACGGGCAACACCGCGGGGACGACTGTGCGCATTTGTTGATGTCACGTAATCGATTTGGACCAAACGCGTGCAGGTATTTTGCGTTGAGGTATAACAGTAGTAGTTGGTATCCGCAAAAATTAAGTCCAAGATTACATTTTACAGGCGTGATTGTATAGAAGACGAATTTACCGATAAATTGTTACATTTAACCATTTCTAATTGACTAAATTGGTTTTATCAGGATATAACTTTTTGTCATAACACAAATAGCGTAAATAACAAAATCCTTTATTAATTTTGCATAATGCGCGTATAGCCTATATCATTATGTTTATAATTGTTATTTATTTTGTATACTTTTATATTCCCGTAATTTTCACACTGACCGGTTAACGTTTATTAACTATAAAAATGAGTGGATTAAGAAAAAAAGTCGTAAAACGCTTATGATTAGCAGTGCCGTAGTGTATTTATATACCTAGAGTTAAACAGTTAAATATCATCTAATACTGTTCTCTGAGATGTGAAGTCTGTGCACACTTTGAATATCATTTGATAAAGAAATAGGCCTAGACCTACACAATCATAGAGAACATTAATGTCGATACCTCGCGTGCACTGTAATTACGCGCCGACAGTCATCAACTACAGTAAAGCCTAAAACACGTTATGTCTTTTAATCGCCCTCTCTGTATATCAAGTGACAACTGATCTAACCTAGGTAAGCGTAGGCCAACCAGTTAACTTTGGCGTCTTTGAGCCGATACTCGAGAAACTTGGCAACACGACGTATTTAGTAAGTGTGAATAAAATGATCTAAAGTCCTGCACTGTTGTTTAATTATCCGATAAACTACAGGGTGGGCCAAAAATGACCCAACTTGTTTTTATCAGTTTTTTGTTCTGACAAAGTTGGTCATTTTTTGGCCTACCCTGTATAGATGGCTCTTGAGCTCCATACAATCTTGAAAACAAAAAAAAACAGACTGCTGAGGAATATTTTTTTAAACTGAAGTTGTGCAATTAAGCGCATTAGAGGTTAATTTAACAATATGCGCTATATAAATTTACATTTTACTTACTTATTTACTTGCTTAATAGGCTTATCGGGCTTTGAACAGAACAGTTGAAGCACTGCTGTAGCCAGCGATAGACAATGCGGCACGTGCTTCTCCTCGACTTTCAACTGTTTTAACTGTTCAAAATTACTTGCAGAAGAGTTTGTCATAAACCTAACACTCGGCAGAAGACCCAAAAGAGAAGACTTCCAAGCCACACAAACTCTGACATTCCACTTCACGTGGTCGCCCATCTAGTAAGAACAGTAGCCTATAGCGTATTCTGCAAGCAGCTGATTTTGTCACAGATTTTTGCGTGAATTTCCTTATATTTTTGTTTGTCATTTTAAAATTATTTTCTCTTAGTTTTGTACCCCTTCGAATCGAATCCTGGCGATGCTGCTAAGTGGAAAGGCTTTAACTTGTTGACAGTTCAGTCTCAGAAAACAACAGTAGGCCTCTCTCGTGTAGCCTACAATGCTGCATGTTGCAACTTTGTACTGTACGTGACACAGTAAACACAGTTTACAGGTCATATTGCATGCTGCTAATTATAGGCCTACACTCAGCGTAAACGAGTAATAGATCTAGCAGCGGTTCATGGTAATGCGGCCAATGCATTATGTGATAACCAGCAGAATGATCTTTCGTGCACAGGAGTCAGACGGTATGTACTAAATACCCGCACTGCTGGAATGGGTAAGCGAGTACGCAGTGCAAGCTTATACCACACCAGACAATGCGGTATCGTACTTAAACCCCGCTCAGATGGCATAGACTACGCCGTCGTTTGCTTTGTGACGCACGACCGCAGCCGAAAGTTGCGAAAACGGTATCTGGGTTTAAGGGTCGTCTACAGCACTTTGCAGTAGTTTAATCGATATATCAGCCTATAACTCAGTAGCCTATAAATTATTTCATTTAAACGTTTACACCGAGACTGGCAGTTAGTATACGACGTGTGTACAGGATTGCATACAATCAGACGTTGTTGTCGACTCTGAATCATGATCTGGGATGCGATAGTCGTAGGAGCCGGCATTGAAGGCTCGGCAGCGGCCTACGATCTAGCCAAGCGCGGACGAAAAACCTTGCTTCTCGAACAGGTGTTCATGAATTGAATTCATCTTTCAACAAATTAGCGGAAGATATTCGCAAACATAAGCTGGCTTATGAAACTGTAGTCTATAACTTAGGTTGTTCTCTATGTTCATCGCGAACTGCATTGTAAAGCCTTGTTCATAGCGACAAACTCAACTCAACTCAACTGGTTGAGTTGAGTTTGTCGTTATGAACACGCGAAAAAACTCAACTCAACTGAACTGAACTCAACTCAACTAGTACGGCCGTTTTCAGCCAGTTCTGAACATTTTTGCTTGGTTCAGTTGAGTTGAGTTGAGTTGAGTTTTTCGCTATGAACACGTCTTAAGACAGACTAAAGACTTTGTCTTAGTGTCTTGTAGACCTAAACCTAGTTTTCTGACATTACTTGGCAACGGAACCTATATAGTATAGTGATAAATTGATAACTATAACTATACAAAGACATTGTTAACTTGAAGCCGCAAAGTTTAAAGTAAAAAGTTTAGAGTTGCAGCTGCGTTGTGTACGACTAAAGTCTAAGGTTTAGCTATTGCTTTTGTAACCTCTATTCTGCTTGATGTTATAAACATTATTTGCTGGTTTCCATACAGTTAAATGTGTCTGTGTGGCGTGCAGTTCGATGTAGCTCACAGCCGCGGTAGTTCGCACGGACAGTCGCGCATCACTCGATCGGCGTATCCGCAACCGTTCTACAGCAACATGATGATTGAGTCGCACAGAATCTGGCAACAACTCGAGCGTGAAGCAGGACTCCAACTGTTCATGTGAGACTAATTGATATAGTTTGTCTTATGATGATTCTAAACAGATGCACGGCTAAACTGCCTAGTTCGTAACAGTAGGCCCTTATTTGCGGTCAGCTGATAACGATGTCTGCGGACAGGCAGCGCACAGACGCAGACAACTAGAGAACACTGCTGAGAATAAGGGTCGCTTATAGCTTGCGATGTCGCGAGGCAATATTTTATCCGGTACCTATCAGTACAAAACTAAGACTTAAGACCTATGGGACGTCGCCACAATGGTAAATGCAGCAACCCCCCAACATACATTATATTTCGCTAAGTAAGTAACTAAGATGGTGCATTACACCGATGACGCTGCGAGTGATGCACATTGAGCATTTGTGATTGATGTTTAGCAAGAATGGTCTGCTGGCTGTGGATAAAACCGGGTCAAAGGAGCTAGAAGACATCGTTAAGTCGCTGAGAAACGTCGGAGTCGAGTGCGAGATGCTCTCCGCGCGGAGTCTACGAGCCAAATATCCGTACTTCGCTTTCGACGATTCTTTCAGCGGAGTTTTTGATCCAACCGCTGGAACTCTGCGCGCTGACAGGTGTCTCAGCGCCTTCCAGGTCAGAGTCCGTCTGGAAATATGCACTGCTTATACATGCTAATAAATACGACGTCGGCACGGAGTACATCCTATGCCATGGTTAGAGTAAATAGTTGGAGATGGTGGTTATGATCCTTGTTTTAATTTTGCTTCTGCTGAAATCTGTTGTCCGTCTGCAACTTTGACTTTTGCCATAGTATCGGCCTGCGGCCTTGATACACAGTATGCGCTGCTGGCGCTACGGCGTAGCCGCTAGCTATAAAGATGCTGATGATGCGTCGCCATGATGACGACGTCTATATGACTTCACAACCAATCGCAGTCTAAACTGACACATCCTTTTTTAAAATATACATACATACATACATACATACATACATATATATATATATATATATATATATATATATGTATGTATATATATATATATATATATGTATATATAT
>Ga0209367_1008700_pt1 | contig 13854 bp, 6 predicted proteins | sample WorMetLIZISLAND2_FD_187412 | JGI IMG/M metagenome (GOLD analysis project Ga0209367, IMG submission 187412) | Marine gutless worms symbiont microbial communities from Max Planck institute for Marine Microbiology, Germany - Olavius geniculatus... ... | reverse complement strand
ACGTACTAAATTTTGCGCGTTTTTTGCACTCCCAAATTTTAAGGGGGCGGTGCCCCCTAAAAGTTGTACCCGCGTTATCACCCCCATCTAGCAGCACGTCACGTGGCAAAGTCTCATGAAGCTACTTCCTTTGGCTCCAAAGATCCTTCGTCTAATACACTACATTTTAAGGCAATTTTTGACTCCCCTTTGAAAAAAGTTGTAAGGGGGGCCCCCGTCCCAGGTGGGGAGTGTGCTAGTAAGACTTGGTCATTCTGTAGCGTGTGTAAAAATTTGGGGGCACAGCACCCCCTAGGGGCCGAAATACGGTCTTCCGAAAAATGCGCTTTAAGGGGGTATGATTTCACATCTAAATCTCCAAGGTCACTGGACCAAACTTCACCGTACTTGTTTCGCCTAACGCAGGACGAATCGCCATAGACGGAATGACTATCCGATTTTGAATATCTTCATCTGTTTCGGAGATATTCGCCGCCAAAATTCGAAGTCGTCCGAAATCGGGCCAAATTTTGCACGTTTTTGGCCCCTGAAATTTTTTTGGGGAAGGCCCCCAAAATTTTGGACTGGCATTATAAAATAGGGCCTAGTACTGATCATCGTGCAAAATTTCACGCCTGTCGGCCCACGCATTTCGGAGATCTCGCGAGGACAAAAAAAAATAAAACATCTGGGCTAAAACATAAGTCCTTCCGAAAGCTATCGTTTTCGGGCGGACTAAAAATCGATTTCAAATCACGATTTCAAATCGTTTGATTTCGAATCTTACCCAATACTGCTGCTGGAGTGCATAAGCAAGCATGCAGTACGAACTTATACCACTCTAGACAGTGTGGTATCATACTTAAATTTATCTATGCTGACACGTACTTACCTTTATGCTTTATACTTGATATGTATTATACATAACCTGCGTAAATATATACTTTAAACGTACTTTAGGTTTGCTTTATGACACACGACTGCAGCTGAAAGTTGTGAAAACAAGCAACTGGTGCAAGCTGAGTCTGGTTCAAGTTAGCTGATAGCATCTTGTATCTGAGTCATTTACTACCAAAGGCTGGTTTTCAATTTTCAGCTTGATTACTTGAAGTTGGGTAATCTTGCAGTTTAGGGTCCTAAACTCCTCATAAGGCCGTAAATTTATGATGTCCATGCCTGCACCGACTAACGTACTGTGTAATCAGCATTGTTTAATAACAGCTGTTGTATTAAGCAACAGATGAATGTAAATGGGTAGTTATCTAGTGAGATAGTTAACTAAAAGAATCACACACTGGCTTGTAGTGCACATTACTTAACCTTTTTTAGAAGAAGGGTATATAGCCACTACGATACTAATGTTTTTTTTCACTTTTGTTTGCTGCTTTTGTTATTAGTCGTTTGCTCTCATATGATGGTGTAATTAGTTATAAGGTTATCTCTAAGTTCAGCCTAATTTTTTTCATTAATTATTTCACAGAGTGCAGCTGCTACAAAGACGTCAAAAGCCAACCCACAAGTGTACATGGATATTAAGATTGGGAACAAGCCGAGCGGACGAATCGTTATGCAGCTCAGAGCTGATATTGTACCTCGTACTGCGGGTTTGTCTTGTTTGATATTCTGTTATCATATAAATTCATTTTTATTATTAATTTGTGGTTTATGACAATAGTTTGTGTTGTGTAACAGTTTGCTTATATTGTACACCACACTGTTTTTTGTCTTTTTTTACTTATAATTTACTGCAATAAATTGTCGTACGACAGAACGTTATTACTTTTTATGATCTTTTTTTATGTGGTATTCAAGTTTATTACGTTGCGTAGTTGAAATGCCTTGTTGCTATTTTTGCTAGGGAGTACGATAAATTAACTGCTAACAGGAAGTCAAGACTTTCTTAGTATTTCAGTTGAGCAGTGTGGTTAAACATAGCATCACACTCGATGTCAGATGATTTTGGTCTAATTCGATTTCCAATTCAGTGCACAAGTTATCTCGTCGCTCATCCTGGGAACTTTAGAATAGACCCGGTGTAATGGAGAATTTGTTGCACCGGAAAATTATTCCCACGTGCAGCAGTATGGGTTAGGGTTAAGATTAAAGATAGGGTTAAATTTAGGGTTAAGGTTAGGAGTAGGGTTAAGATTAGGGTTAGGATTAATGCTAGGGTTGAGGTTAGAGTTAGGGTTAGCGTTAGTTACATTATGACAATATGGAGGTGGGAATCCAGGTGTGACAAATTTCCCATGACACCGGTCCATTTTCTTGCCTGATGGCATAGAAAGCATGCAAACCAAGCTTTTAGTTTAGTACTATTAGTTAGCTTCTGTATATGTGTGTTAATATTTTGTTTGTTAATACTGTGTTTGCACGTGTAGGTTGTTTGTTGTTGCAGTTTAGGTTTTTTTGTATTGTTTATTTTATTTTTTTCATGTTGATTTTTTGCATTACTGCCGCTGCAAGTCTGGAAAGGCTCGACTACAAAATATTTGAAGCTGGCTGCAAACCCGTAATTTTTTGCTTGGTGCACAACTTAGCATGTTGCTGGGTGAAAATATGGAACTGCTTGTTAGGGCTGGTTTCTGGATCTTAACTGGCCGGTCAAGTTAGTGTTAACTGACAGATTTGCATAACTCGCGTTTCCCGTTGCACTAATTAACGGTTGTAATGGCCAAAAATTTAACTGGCTGAAATCGGCCAGTTAGCTAACCGTCGATCGTAGTTATCGTATTTAACGCAACTTTTGTACCATTTTGCATAGTTTACCGCTCAGTTAGCTGACAGCCAGTCAAGGTTTGTTCAGAAACACACACAAACTTAACTAGCTAGTTACAAATAACAATTTACTAACTGATCAGTTAACTAAAAGATCCAGAAACTGGCCCTTAGAGTTGCTTTATGGTGGTTGTTTGTGTTAATGTTCAGAAAACTTTCGGTGTCTGTGTACACACGAGAAAGGCTTCGGTTTCAAAGGAAGCTCGTTTCATCGAATTATTCCACAGTTTGTATCCTTTGCAACAAGAAGCATTCGGTTGCATTGGTTTGAAACTTTGACGTGTAGCTTTTAGCTCACCATACTTTAGTAAAGGTCGAGCTATTGGCATGAGTTGTCATCCATCTGTCCATCCATCTGTCTGTCATGGATATACTGTGGCTAAACGGTGCAAGATAGGGCCTAAGTTGCTATTGATTACTAATAGGGAGTCGCATACTGGCTTTCAAATGACATATAAGTCACTGACCTTGGATGACCTTGAAGGGTCCTAACACACTATGATAAGTATTGTGGGTGAACGGTAAGTCGTAGAGAATCGGCGATGGTATCATGGGGTAGGGCGGTGGCAACTTCCTATAGGCTGTCAATAGTAACCATGTGTCCATCTGCAGCAGTTTGGTCGCAATTTTGAATGTAATGTTTAAAGCTATAAGTGGCCATATCTTGCAAATGGTGAGAGATATGGTCTAGGTTACTATTAATCACTAATAGGAAGTTGCTTATTGGCTTTTGAATGACATGAAAATCATTCACCTTGAATGACCTTGAAAGTCAGTACTGCAATAGGAACTGTGTAGGCTGTAGCGTGTCTTCCAGAGCAAGACGTCTTTATTGTGAGAAATATTTGCAAAACCTGCGTCCGATATTCCTCTTGTTCATTTATTCTTTAGCTATTTATGTCACCTTGCAAGATAATCATGTGCATGGAGCAGTATCTATTTATATCACTTGGCGAAATGATCACTAGTAGTAGTAGAAATTACATAAACAGAATGTTATTCAAAGACATTTATTAGTTAGCAATTTTCATCTAATAGTCACACCACAGTAGTAATCATTTGACAAAGTTCTATTCAATGACATTTATCAGATTTTTTATGTATTTTTGTATGTTATGTATGATTGCATTTTGTCAATCTGGTTTATTAAAGAGAGATGATGATGATGATGATGATGTGCGATGTCTGTTATACTAGCATTCATTGTAGCTTCTGAGACAGCATTTCGTTAACATAGCGTGCGTGGAACTGTCTCACCTCTGACAAATCGCTTTCTGTCCGAGACCGGATATCGGAGGCTGGGCTTCAGACGTAGGCGGTACGGTTGGCTTTTCCTAGTGACAGCTGGGCTTCTTATTTTTAGCCAGTTTCTCCAAATGTGTGCTAGACAAGGATCATCTGCGGATGAATGCTAAAAATGTTCTACTACTTGAAGAATGTGCAGGGTGCGGCAAAAAAGTAGCCCCCTAAAGTTTTTCGCTGTTTTCTCAGCAACAATTTGGAATTTTAATCTGAAATTTTACAACTTTATTTAGTAAAAGCTTCTACATTCAACTGCTAAGTGAAATTTGATTTTGTTAAACAACGACGAAGTTATGGATTTTTTAACATGACCGCTTACCAATTTTTTAGCATTAAAAATGTTAAAGCAAAAAATGCTATTCAATGTTCAAAAACTGGTTACCACATTACTGCCGATAATGCCACAGTGACGTTTTGATAAGCAATAATTTATTTTGTTTAAAAATTATCACTAAATTATTGTTATTTTCAAGCAATCGCTGGCTGTCCACCGGGTTCATCATAGAGCATGATGGCACACCAGGACACAGCGCGCAGTGCACAGAACTGGCTGCGGGCCAACTGTCCAGATTTCATCACAAAAAACCAGTGGCCACCAAATTTGTCCAATATAAAGCCAGTGGACACCAAAAATTTTTATCGCTGTTTTCTCAGCAACCACTCACCAAAAATTTTTGTGATGAAATCTGGACAGTTGGCCCGCAGCCAGTTCTGTGCACTGCGTGCTATGTGTGTGGGGTGCAATGTTGGAGGCTTAATGCAAGTTTAAAAAAACTGAAAACAATTGTCGAAGTCAATGAAGCACTTCAGGTTATCTGGGGCAACCTGCCACAAGGACTGCTTGACAAGGCTGTGAAAGACTTCTCAAATTAAGTGACTGAACGCTTGTGTTAGAGGTTGGAGCTGGCGGCGGACACTGAACGTTCACAGTGACAATGGAATTCTGGCATTTGATCATTAGTTAACTGTGTTGTTTCAACGATTTTGTTGAATTGTTGTTGTAGCTTGAACATTTTTTAATGCTGAAAAAATGGTAGGCGGTCATGTTAAAAAGTTTATAACTTTATAGTTTAAAAAAATACACTTTACTTGGCAGTTAGATGTAAAGGGTTTTAGTAACTAAAGCTGTAAAATTTCAAATTTAAATTCCAAACGGTTGCTGAGAAAACAGCAAAAAAACTCTTGAGGGCTACTTTTTTGCTGCACCCTGTATACAATACATTGAGCTGATTTTAGTGAATTTATGATCAAGTTAAATAGAGAGACTTGTGACTAAGTGATATACAGATTATTCCGTCTTAGTGTTTATATGTAACTTATATTTCTGGTACATGTTAGCTGGAATAATTTGATGACAGATTCCTTACCTCACGCTGAAAGATGTGTCAGGGTGGTGACTTCACGAACCATGATGGCACTGGTGGAAAGTCAATATATGGTCGGAAATTCGATGATGAAAATTTTGCACTGAGGCATACGGCTCCTGGTCAGTTATTTGAAGAGTATAATATTTTATTAACAAAGAGTTTCTTTCATATATTATTAGTTAAAGGCCCATGGCCATGGTCAAACTCACTCGTGCAATTTGTGTAGATTTAAATTAGACATTTAACCTTGCATATATAATATGTCAATTTGAGCTTCATAAATATATGAAATTAATGCGTGAATTCATTACGTAATGCGAAATATTCTAATCTATCAGAGCCCGCAGTGACATCATGACCCTAGCCCATATAGATCATGAATATTAATGGCTAGCCAACGACGTCATCATTCTAGGCTAGGCCATAGCCTATAGACGTCAAGAATATTAATTCATGACGTCTATAGGCTAAACTCATGACGTCACCGCAGGTCATCATGGCGGCGTGTTTTCTACGTCGTTTTCATAGATCGTCGACTTCAAAGGTAAATTTTTCCGTGTTGACAGAACGCTGGGCGCCGATATTACTGTCAAAGTTATCATAAAATTCTGCAGTTTCAGGAAAATGGATAAAATATATATGTTAATTTTGGTGACCACGGACCTTTAACTCTGCCAAAGTATGTCGATAACGTAGTTTCTCTTCATCAGTCTATAAGGCTATCCAGTGTTAGGAACGGATTTTGGTAAAATTTTGCAGTCACTTGGAACTTAAAAAGTATGATAGTTAGAGGTCAAAGTAAATGAACCTTTTGCTATTTTGTCCCAGTTCAGTGGCCCGTATAAGAATTTTTGGTAGGATAGCAGTGAATTCTTTGGTATTATTATGCGCGAAAGCAGGTACTGCTATAGTGCATCGTAGCCATTGCAATCCTGTCTGTCCGTCCGTTCGTCCATCTGTCTGTCACACGGGTGGATCAGTCAAAAATGATGCAAGCTAGATCACCAAATCTTCACTATCGGCTGCCTGGAAGACTCTAGTTTCAGGATTTAAAAAATTTTTCCATAAATTCGACAGAGGTCACCCTGAGCAAGGCTGCTAAATGAGAGGGGGTAGGGAAAATTTGCGATTTTTAGCCAGTGAGTCTTTTGTTTGTTTACTTATGTGTAAGCGTATAAGATTTTGACATTTTGTGTTAATTTTTCACGCAGGAACGTTGTCGATGGCCAACAGTGGCACAAACACAAATGGATCGCAGTTCTTCATATGTACAGAAAAGACTGAATGGTAAGCATATTACATGCATTCGCTCATTTCTAACTCACGAAAAAAGCGTAACTGTTATAATTAGATTCAAGCTTAAGTTAATGCAGAAAGTATTAATTGATGAGTGGGTTTAAGATCTTTTTGAGGAATTTGGAATTAAAACATAGATGACTTGTTGATTTGAACTTTGTGCCTGTTGTGTTGCAAATTTCTAAATTACCGTGAAAAGGTCCGTGATGCCCCAAATTCTGTAACGGATTCATGCTAGGTCTATATAATTATTTTTGTCGTTTCGAGCAGGACCTTACCAGCCGGTTCGGCAGCTGCCGGACCAGTGTTCATTGTTCAGACACATATATAAATTAAAGCTGACGAAGTGTTAATTTTTAAAATGCATTAACGCACTGCGCTAATTTTTTAACACATTATTGACACACTGAGATCTGTCGAGAGGGAGAGTAGGGGGGTAAGTTACCTCGGGCCCAGTGACGTTTGGGGGGCCCGCCTGTAAGAATATAGAAAGTTAGAAACACATTTGAAAACGTGTAATTAACAATAACTGGCGTCATAGCTAGCATAAAAATCTATTAGCCTGTCGTCGAAATAATTATTTATTTACAGTAGTGATGGAACGGCAAATACAATTTAGTTACTTGAATTCATTCGATTGTCAAATGACCACAGTTTAACGAGATATTGGAACTTTTGTCTCACAGAATTTACTAAATAAACAAAAATTTACGTACGTGCGTTAATTTTTGTTAGAATTTTGCGTTAAAATTTTAATTTTTAAATTTATTAATGCATTAACGTGTTAATTAATGCGTTAATTTGACAGCTCTAATATAAATTTTTCCCAGCTATAATTAACCAAAGCAAGATATTGATGCCAGTTTTCTTCAGAATTTGTCTTCATAGTGCAAAATTGTCTTTAGCTAGAGGGGTCTAACCCCCCCTCTGCCAAGGCTCTGCCTCTGGACCATGCTGGGGGCACAGCCTCCAGATCCCCAACATAGACTCACAATCTCACACTCACATTTGTCAGACCAATCCAAACTCCACTGTGACGGGCCTGTTGTGATGAATATTTTAAAGTTATATGGGAATTCTCTTCTGTGTGTATTTGGTGCAAATTCTCGACCTCTCGGCGGTACATTAAATTCCCCATTTGTAAGTTTGTTTGGCAGTGATTATTGATAATTATTGTAGTGTTCAAGTTGTGTTTACAGGCTGGATGGAAAGCATGTGGTTTTTGGACAAGTCATTGAAGGCATGGACGTTGTCAGAAAGATAGAGGTACGATTCAGCATATGAGGGTCATTCAGATAGTTTGTAGACTGATACAGTTAAGCAAAAGATATGTAGGTCATAATATTTTTGTCAATTGTCAACTTAGCCTTTTGCATCTGTAATGCACTTTGTCCAGCATTTCCCCACAACTCGGATTTCACTGTAGAAAAGAGTTGATATTGTTCTTCCGGCCAGCTGTTTGCCTTGCATATTGCAAGCGGCATTCGGCAGGTTCATAATAATACAAATGCCAGTGTTTATAGTGCTGTCGTCATGGCACAGCCATAGTGAGAATTCAACCGGTTCATTTGACTGAACGTAGCACGAGCGCCAGGTGGCTGCCGACCTTTGATCCAAACCGATCAGCTTGAGCCAACAGATCCGCCAATAGGCACGATCGCCATTTATTATTATTACTCAGCTAGACAGCCTATACTCATTTTACCATCCTACGGAGGATAGAAGGTTGAGTCGACCTAGCTGGCTGGCTTTGCACCAGGATTGTTTACCTGCCCGTAGACAGTCACCCATCACAGTACTAACCGGGCCCGTTGTAGAGTAACTTTGTAGATTTAATCAAATGTGTTATCGCTACATCGTGCCACCAACCAGTAGTATGTAGTGGATGTAATTTAGTTTGTAATGGATGGACATTACATAGAATGTCAATGGCATAGTGTTATTGGTTAGTACCATCTAGCGCTGCAATATTGCACAACTTGTTATTTGGCTATAATTGACATCGTGAAAGGACGACGGACATAGTCTGGAGGGCAAGTGCTGGCTGGAAGACCGACGTCAGAAATTATTCTACAAGAAAAATCCGATCGTTGCGGTGACGCCGGGCTAAGTTCATTTTAGATGCAGAAAAGTATGTGGCGAAAGGACTGAAAAATAGCAAATACGATTCATCACTCTTCTCTTTTGGTTAACTACTGTGTCAGTCTACAAACTTTTTGAAAGCTCTCATATTTCTAAGGGACGTTAACAGTTTTGTAAAATGACACTTCATGCCTAATCTCAGCTGACAGTGTGCGGTCTAGTGATATTTACATTTACGGAAGGTGGGGACCTTGGTACCACTGACTGGGGTTGTTTAGCCGGCCGCTGAACCAGCCTGTGTCTGCAGGCTGCACACGGTGGCCGTGCAGCAGGCGGCTCTGGTTAGTGACGAAAGCGCATTAGAGGCGTGTTTGCGATGATGCGCTATACAAATTGACGACCTTTACCATTTTACCTTTTTTTGCATGTTGTGTTTGGTCAACACAGTCACCCTACACTGTATGCTTAATACCAGGCCTGGTGACTGTCATTAGATAGCTAAACCTATCTAGTTTCATATCAAACTACTCCAGTCAACTCAGCCTTTCATCCCTGCAGGGTAGGTAAATCGAGTATTGGCCTGTGTGGCCAGGGTTAAGGCAGGGCATGTTCAGCTGTGTAGGGTGACAGGTATGTGTGATCCATATGCTAGGTGACCCTCTGAGATGGTTGCCGAAAATGCATACACACCCTTTTGATCTCTTATGTGTATATTTTTGATGACAGCCGCTCAGAAATGAATTAATTTGCACACGTTTTGTTTGTAGTCGGTTGGTACGAAGTCTGGAAAACCGTCGGAGAAGGTTGTCATTTCCAACTGCGGAGAATATGTATAGCAAGACTGCTTCTGCAATACGGACTGTTTTGTTGCCATTTGGAGACAGTTGCATTTACTGTATTCTCTGTGACTTTTGCCGGAATAAAATTCTGTAATCTTATTTATAACATAACCAAAAGAATGCAGTGTTTGCAGAGTGCAATAGAAAACAGCAGTATTTTTTGATGCTAGTGTGGCCATATCCAGTATTAGCCCTAGATGAGGCTAATATTTTAGCCCCAACAAACACTATCAAAATTAGAAATATTCAACGTAGTTGTGTTATAATGTAATGCCACTGTTTTAAATTAAGTAACAAAAAATTATGTCTGTCATACCGCTAAGCAACAGGAAACATACACATCAAATACGTAAACATATAATTTGTTTTATATGTATGTAGACTTCATGATAATGGCCATTCTGCGTTAATATATAACCTCCAGGAATAGGCCCAGACAGGGCCATCCGGGGCTATTCCTGAAGGTTATATATAAGACCAAAGCTATCATTCTATAGACGTGTTCAACTATATAAACTACAAGATTACTGGATTGCGTAGTAGAAACGTAGTAAACTGTCATAACTGAATAAGCTGCAACACAAAGTTTTTTAGGCTTTTATTCTGCTATGAACATAATAATTATACTGAATAAGCGGCTATATGGACTACGCTTGTACTCAATGAGCGTCAACAACGCATGTTGCAGATTATTCACCTAAGAAAACATAGCGCATTCGTACTGAATAAGCGACAACATGGAGTGCCTAGATGGCTTTTGGTTATTTTATGAATATCAATGCGCCATTGCAGTAGACTTTCACTTTGTGTAATAAATTAGCAAAAAAAGTCCAGCCCCAGCTGGGGCTAAAGTTGGATAATGCCGCTAGTATAAATGTAAAGGGGTTATTTCAGACAGTCTCTAGAAAATTAAAAAAAATTGACAGAATGTAACTAAAAGGCATCATTCACCATGCACACTGGATTGGAATGAGAAACAGTTTATCCCACCGTTGAACAAATTTGTGTGATGTTTTTAGAATTAGGCCAAGAAAATCATTTTCAGTAATGCTCAGCTAACCTATTGTTGTCTGTTCAGTGCAATGCATAGCATTGGCAGAGTATAAAATCACCTGAGCATCTGTGCATGCGTCCAACGTTTGAGGCGCCATATCTCCATAACGTTGCCAGATAGATGCATGGTCACAATGGACCACATGTAGTAAACCGACGGTGACAAATCGAATGGTCCCGTGACTGGCAATGTTAATTGTTTGTTTAGTTATAATAATAGAGACAGATGACAATAACATTGCAGCTGTACAATGTACAATTTGAAATTAAACTTTTTAATTTTTTACCGCTGTGCTCACTGATTTCATTTTTATTTGGACTTATAGGCCTACCGTAAGCTATCGAGATGCATTGGACAGACTGTGTTCATTTGAACATTATCTTGTTGATCAGAAGATAATGATCAATAGTCTTATTAGCAACAACGATAGCAGAGATATGTTTTGAATACTGTGCACCTTTTATTTGCAAAATTTATGCATTAACGGCTACGACAGTGTCAAACATACGGGCAAAATAAGAAGACGTCAGTGCCAGCAACATATAAACACAGTAAATTGACAGCACATTGCAAGACAAACAGAGCAGCATAAGCCTACACCATGCATGAAAGACACATCACATCATCACCATAACAAGACCGAATAAGATAACTTTGACTTAAGCACTTCACAGCACACGCAAAACAATACAATATAATGTCAACGTTCCATTGCAAACTGGGAAAAGCACATTACTAAATAGCACTAAAGATTAGTACATTTCTTATATTACATTTTAATTTATGTATTGCACAATCTAACCTAGTCTAACTTGTAGCTTAATGTACAGAGTGTGCCAAAAAACGATCTGTTTGAGCGTTGATAACTTTGCGACAGTTACTGGTGGAAAGGCATGTGATATGTCAGGAGTTTCAGAATGTTGTAAAATGGCCGAACTTGCATAGCAGAGCATTTAAATATTCTTTGCCCAATTTGCGTAGACCTTCATTACCCCTGAAATTAGGCATTTGCCTGCAGTCCCATGTGCCCGAGTTCACTAAACTCAAAAATATGCTGCCAAAGAGTCCGGATTTTAATTTTACGAATTACTCAGTGTTGGGGCATTCCAACAGATGGCGCGTACACAAAATTTTACAGACTGACCAGCTAAATCGGGTTCTAATTGAATACTGGGCTCAGCTGATTCTGGACATTCTGACTTCAGCGATCAATCAGCTGTCGGGCCGCCAATACCGACACTGTTTGGCAATACCGGTATTTCGGTATTCAAGAAAGGCAAACATTACAATAACTCTGTAGTGCATTTTTAACATATGAATACTTGCCTATAGGCCTACCTCGCTAATGTAGTCATTCATGATTTATACAACGTTAAGCATTATAGAAGAAAGTTACTGAGTGACCTAAGAAAATATAGTGTGTTAAGAGTGTAATCTCCCAGCGACGAACATAGTTTAGAGCACAAAATCCCTCAGCTGCGAATGCTGTTTCTGCTTCTACGGATGTTGCTTTGAGGGTCATTAAGTACGCCTGGGTAATCAAATGTAAGCTTATGACTGGCGCAAAGTGATTGTGACTCAGTGACCCTTGCTGTCCGCAGCCTCTCTAACTAAGTAAACGTGTGTTAGTCGGGTGACACTGCATCCCAACCACCCACATGTCCTTAGCAGCGCGCAATGCAGTCTACGCTCTGACTACAGGCTACATGATGCACGAACGGTGACTCGTAGGCCTACGTCATACAGCGGCGGCATCTACACTACAGTCACCGACTAAACAAATGGTCAAACGTTCGCACTGCAACACTTCATATTGTTTTGCTTCTTCTTCCATTATACTTTAGCCATACGGTATTCAACAAATGAAGCAGAAATGATAACCAAAATCAAGTGGTCATAGATTGCGCAGTGCATCATGCTGATAACTTCTAGTATTGCCGATACTGAAAACTACGATATTGGACAGTGAAATACCGGTATCAACACCGGTGACATTTAGGCCGGTATTCGGTATACCGGTATTGGAGGCCCTAATCAGCTGCAAAAAAGACTGAAGAATGACGACGGTTATAAATGCAATAAATGCCCTACAGCCCATGTTGAATTTCATCTGAACTAAACGTGTTAATGGTTGTTGTTATTTCACCGTATGCTGAATGAAAAATGAGTTAAATCCTTGCATTACTGTCAACTTAGCATTATTTTAGGGGTCATGCAAATTTGTGCAAATCAGGCAAAGAATGTTTAAATGTTCCGCTATGCAAGTTCTGTGCTATTTCTATGTAACGTTCTGAAATTTTTGACATACAGTGATACAACACGCATTTCTACAACTAGCCGTGGCTAAGTTACCAATTTTCAAATAAGTCCAGTTTTTCTGGCCCATCTTGTGTACTGGATCGTGTGCACAGCACTGCGAATAAAAAACTAGAATGCACATGCTTTACACAGGTCTGGTGGTCAGGCTGTTTTGGAAACAATTAACGTCGATCACTGCAGTGGAGGGTGGTCGTCGACAGTTGAGGCCAACTGTTTCAAAAACTGACAGCTCGATCCAAGTAAAGCATGCACGCTCCACTTTTTATGTGCAGCCTGATATACGGTTTTGTATTTCTAAATGTGCAGGTCATTGTTAAGGCTTCTAAACACAAATATATGAAGAATAAATTCTATTCTGCAATGCGATACCTCTGCATTAGTAGTCAATATATGTAAACAAATGCACATAGCACATACACACATGCAGACAGATGCACTCCAGATAGTTCAACAACTGACTGCAATCTATACATACAAAAAACATCATATAAAGATATATAACAGTGAAAGCATACACCATACAAAACTAAGATAAATGTGCATCGTTCAGTTTCAACGAACCTCGAATGACGTGTTTTAAGATTAAGTCACGAAAAGACGTTTAGTACTCAATATCGCAATTAAAGTAACTTGGATTCCGTTACGCATGGACACATTTTACAAAATGACACTCATCCACGTCACCCTGAATTTAAGTAAGTAAGTAAGTACGTGCATATTTAAAGTGCACAATGTCAGCCAGTGGCCGAATCTGAGGCACTTGGCTGAGCCGCTAGGGGGAGCAGTAGGCCTGCTGGAAGCAGTGAGTTTTAAGGAGGCGACGGAAAGTGTCTGCAGA
>Ga0209367_1008699_pt1 | contig 13854 bp, 9 predicted proteins | sample WorMetLIZISLAND2_FD_187412 | JGI IMG/M metagenome (GOLD analysis project Ga0209367, IMG submission 187412) | Marine gutless worms symbiont microbial communities from Max Planck institute for Marine Microbiology, Germany - Olavius geniculatus... ... | reverse complement strand
CTAAAATGCAAATATGCCAAAATTTTACTCAACACAGTAAGTCTATGCAAAACGACGCGCAGAAACGCAATTTTAAACAAAAAAACATCGATGCTGAGTATTTCTACGACATTGTCTGGCGTGATTTTGCACGCTGAGTTATTTTTACTGACCAGCTGAGTAACCCTTGGCAGACGCTCGCCGAACCCTTGGGTTCCGCGGAACCCCGGTTGAAATCACTGCCATTCTCCGAGACACACGTAATTGATAATTTTAATTTAACACTGCTTACGTGAGAATCATTATTTGCCATCATGGTAGAAACAATGTGTGACTAATTAAAAAAACAAAAAAAATAGAAATTAACGCCGAAAAAGTACAGCAAAAATGAGAAAATGTCAGTAAACACATAACTGACACAAATTTAATTTTCACACATTTCGCAGAACACATTGTCAGAAGCACGACACTTTCCGCATCTCTTACCCTAAATAATACTTGGCATATTAAGGCTAAAAGTTTTTAACACTGATTACTATCCGTAATTTCGTCGCTAAAACAGAAAAGCGGACTTGAAAAAGTAAAATGCAAATACACACGTGACCGACAATTAAGGACCAGATAATGACGACGACACCCAAAAAACGCCGATACGAAAAAAATAGCAACTGATGTGACTTAATGGATGAAACTGGCAAGGTAAGCCGTCATGTTGAACAGAAAACCGCGAGTCGCCGGATTCGAACGTTGGAAAATTGATGGCGGAGGCGGCGGAGGAATGTTTTCAGCATCACCAGTTGCAGTGGCAGTAGCAGAGCGGCGGGAAGCTGGCGACGAGCGAGGCGAGCGATGAAAAATTGCGTCCGATAATCAAGTCGAGCCACAAGTCTTCCGCCGACGACACACCGTCCGGCTGTCAACGACGACAACGACTATCGATGCTTTCAATGTTGATCCAGCCGGGAAGACCGGTTTGGTACATCATAAGACCAAATCTGCCGGGTATCGTTAGCCACTGTCATGAACGCTCGTAGCAATGGGCAGAGGGAGGCACTATAGCGTTGACGTCGGGCGACTATCGATGCTCGGAATGCAGCAGCGGACATGAAGCACGAGGTCTCTGGTACGCTGCATGACCGTTATATCTGCCAACTCTTTTGGAGTACACTTGGCTTTCTCTTAATTCAACTAAGCCTTCTACCCTCAGCGGGAGCCGTAGCTACAAAACCCCGAAACACGAGTGGTCAGGCGCTGTATCAGGTCAACTCAGCCTCCTGCTCCTAGCGGAAATTCGTTTCTAGGAGTATTGTAGATCCAGTTGGCGCTGAAGCACGAGGTCTGTGGACTGTGGACATCCGACGCCCCTCCACCAGGCTGGACTGACTGCAGCCAGCTCGCGGATGCATATGTCAAGTCGTATTCACTGCAGTGTCCAGCCAGACTGAACCAGTCAGTACATGAGTTACAGTGACGTCATCTCATCTGAGCACTGAACACGCTGACGTCACCACCGCGCTTCTAATTACGACTTCACTAATAGCCTGCCGCACTGCGTACATAAAGTGTCACGCATGCGCATTGACGTGCAGCCAGAAAAGTGCAAATATGAGTATGTGACACAGTGGCAGGGAAAACAGGTAACAAACGTCGTTGTGTGGATTCGGAGAGAAGGAGTGGCGCTCCCAGAAACCTTTAAAAAGCATTACTACTTCATGTAGCAGAAACTCATTCAACAACGATTACGATTTTACTGCACATTTATGGCTCAGAACGTTTTTGTGACAGCAATTAATCTCCATGGAATTCATAACGATGTATACCGTACTTCTGTAGCCTACAAGCGTATTCTGCACAAAACGCATCTTCGCACGACTTTGAAAAAGAAAGTGCTTTTGTAAGACCGGGGGAAATTAACCAGTTTCTTGTGTTCTGAATGTCACTGAATGTACGACAGTTGTCAATATTACTATAATCAGCTTTATTTATCGAAACATTCGATAGCATCACAAAAAAGGAACAAACAAAAAAAGAAAAAAAAACAGTAATGCATACTGATAACAGATACACATACTGTAAATAGTTACCACAGTCTCAAATAGGCCTAATAAACATTACACTGGCAGGTGGACGACTACAAACGCAATTAATTGACCCGACGAGCTCATAAAACTGAAACTTTGTTTCGGAGAAAACCCTGGCTGTCTTTATGGTTGAAAGACGAAATACGAAGCGGTTAAGACAGAAGCCGGATGACACTGACGAGCTACGGCGACTGCGGCTAGTCTTGTGCACCAGCTAACAAGCGTACGATTGTAATGAGTGCTGACGGGTCAATTCGTCATCGTCGACAAATGAGATGCAAACGAGCCTGCAGCACGTCATAATTAGATTTAAAGCAGGTTGCGGCTGTGTGCTGCCGTTCGAGCGTCTCATCGCTGCGGACGTCGCTAAACCACAACGACGCGTCGTGACAACGAACAGCTTGTAGTGTTGTACTTCTCACGCCGACGGGCGTACAGACCACACAGGACGGACATTTCCCCGCATGACCATTTCCCCGTTAACCCCAAAGCGGATATTTCCCCGCCCGTTGTCAACTTTGAAGTCAACTCGCGGTCTTAATTTCTTAGAATTTGACTCAGCGCCGTCAGCGACAGTATCAAGATTTACATGCAATGCATGACGGTCCAGTTGAGTTGTCAAGGGCGTCATTTAAAGGGGAAAGGGCTACAGATCCCAAGGGCTTACGATATAATTTTTTTTCTCTCCTGTAAATCCTACTTTTGAAACATTGTTACTGCTACAAGAACAATATGTTACGTAGACTGGCACCCTCCAAAGATTACTGAAACCTAAATGATTTTCTGAAATGACGCCACTGTGAGTTACAAAGAAAGTTAACAATCTGGTAGTCGATTTAATAGATTATTGTGGTTATTTATGACATCACATTACATTATAAGTGAACATATTCAGAAGACATGCTATCATGTTTGTATGTGTTTCTAATTTACAGATTGTTTTCTACGTACTACACCTATACATCACACCGGGCAAATGTTTTACCCTGCGGCGGGAAATGTCCGGGGTATGTCAAAGTCCATGCGGGAAAATGTCCGACACCCATCGGGCAGACCGCGCCGCAGGACTCGTGCGTAGCCGCCGATGTCAGTCCGTCTGTTCGTCTGTCCATCCGACTGGCAGACTACTGACCACTGAGGCTTCTCCGTCGTCAGTCTTCGCGAACGTTTGCGAGAAAAGCCCATCAAACCGCCCCCCGCTCGCTCCGAATGCTAATTTCATTCTGCGCCCGCTGTTCGTGATTGACTTGACGTTCTACTGAGTGCAACTTAGCGTGATTTACACGCTGCCAGACGAAACTTCACACATCGGCAATGACATCAAACGTAACTGATTAACTTGTAAACGCAAATTTTATAACAGAAAAAACGCTATATAATTTTCTCGTACGAGTTTAGTACAATATAAACTTTTCCCGAGGTTTAACATTATCTTTGCATTTTATAAAAAAAAACTAGCTAAAAATAAAATTACAAATTAAAACTTACTATACACAATAAACAGCTAAATCAAAAAATGTGAAGGGAAAGTTATACACGGTGTCTTATAAAAAAGCACCTTTTTCTTTCTGTCATATTTCAGTTAAATAATAATCAATTTACACGACATTTTAAGAGATGTAGCTAAAGCATTACTAACTCAAAATAAAAAAAATATTTGGACAAAATATGGCTGTTTGCTAAATATTTTTTGCTAGTCGTAACGTAATGCTGACGTCATAGTGTGTGTGGGAATAGCTTAACTTTTACACCCTCCAGCAAGACAGTGCACCAGCACGCACCGCTTGCGAGATGGTTGAGTTTTTGGATTGCGAGACGCCTGATTTCATATGCTTCCATGTTGCTTTTGCGCTAATACAATGAAATTTTTTCATCAGTGAACAAGATTAAGTTCGCCATCGAAGCAGGGTAGTAACACACCAGTTGAGACAAGCAAGCTTGTACTCACGGCACATTATGACGTCGTCATTACATCACGACTAGCAAAGAATATTTAACTAACGGCCACATTTTGTTAAAATATTTTAAATTGATATTTCTTCAGCTACATACGTAAAAAATGTCATGCAAATTGATCACCATTTGACTAAGTTATAAAAAAATAAAAAGGGTGCTTTTTATGAAACACCGTATATATACACTGTCTCAAAAAACGTCCCACTTTATGATTGTCTATATCTTCGCCAATGTTAACAGATTTTCAAAATTCTTTTACTGGCACATTCTGCGGGCAGTTAATAATAGTGTGTTTATTAAATATCCTACCACACCTCAACTGCGTCGCTACACTACCATGTGAAACGCAAATTTCAAAAATCACTAACATTGGGATAATACATATGCAAAATATTATTTTATCAAACAATGTTTGCTATTTTTTATAAGAAGTAAAATAGCGTATAGTTTTGCACACTATTTTTTTGTGATTGTGAACAAAAGCAGACGATATTATCGTGAATAATAATTTTTAATGCAGTGACGATACACAGGCAATGTAACATGCCATTTAGCAATGAAGTGAAGGCTCTGATTATACCTGTTTAAAAATACAGTTTGCGGACAATTTTAACAAAATTTTTAAAAATAAAGAGCAAAAGGGAAAAATTGAACACGTTACCAAAAGATTTGGAAAACAAAAAGCACCGATCAGAGGCATGAAAGCAGCAGATTGAAGCATCCAGGTTCTGAAGAGAACAAGACCACTGTGAATGAACTGGTATGCCTACTAAACCAGAAAATCCAGAAACAAATACACCATTAAACACGCCAAATATCCAATAAGACAGGTCTTATACGGTCTGAATTGTTTTTTTATTGTCCAACATACTTTCTGCCTATTATTGTTAGTTTTTCAACTTTTTTGCATTTGTATTTCACGAGGTAGTGTAGCTACACAGTTAAAGTGTGGTGGAATATTCAATAATCAGTTTATTGCCTATTGCCCACAAAGTATGCCAGTAAAAAATTTGAAAATCGGTTAATCGGACAAAGATGTAAACAATCACAAAATGGGACTTTTTAGACACAGTGTAGACACAGGAAAAGAAGAGGACAGCAGAAAACACTGATGAATGCAGTAAACATAAAAAAAACTTTTAGATACACACGACATTTGACTAACTGGTAAAAGGAACCGGCTAAATTGATTTATCCAAATCCTCAGAGACGAAAGAAAAAGAAGAACGATTATTAGATAAGATGTAGACAGCGAGACTGATAACATGCATATAATGCGTAGGACGTATAGGCCTACGTCAGCTGTCCACTTTGACGCTTCAGAAATTAATTCATTTACTATCATGATCTCGCAGCTTGACTTGCGTGTTCACTGGTCTTGCATTACAGCTTGGATCACAGACATTTAGCTACAACTACACGTAGACGAACGAATTGAAAGAAACATACGTGTATTACAACGAATATCGTCTAATTTTGTGTTAGGCTAATTTTACTATTGACTACTGAACGAGAACAGCGTAAGCGCAAACAGATGGCATACGCATTTTGGTGTGGCAGTGACAGTAAGCCTAATAATGAAAACATGTGGGTGGAAAAAGATATAGTCGGGGAGCCCATGGAGATTTGTTTAGCATTGCACATACAAAAGGTCTGAGACATGGAATATGACAACTAGGGTCTGGGAGTTATGACACTTTTATTTATGTACTCAGTTATCATCACAGGTTTATTTCAGGCAACACGGCCCATAGCAAACACAAATAACACAAAGTTACACACACAAAAAAACACTCACAAACACGCAAACATATACACGGTAAGTAAAAGAAAAAAAACACACAAAATTAAGGGTAGCCTACTTTTAGTTGCTTCCCCCAAGAACTGGTACAGGATTGAAAACTTAAGAATAGCCGTTTAACGGTCCCTGGACTCTATTTGTCATATTCCATGCCTCAAACCTTTTATACGTGCAATGGTAAATAAATCTCCATTGGCTCCTAGGTTAATATTTCTGCACACGGATCACACCGAATCTGTACGAATCAGTCAGACCAAAGGCGCCCTCATTCACGGACGTCCTGAACGCAACTGCCGATAACCACAAAACAACACGTTCAGTTCCACATGAGACTACATTCCACATATTGTTTTCCCCAGAATCGAATCAACTGAAGTAATCAACAGTGCAGTGGAAAAACTAAGAATAACTACGATGAACCGGACAGGTTACTGATGACGATAATAATAATGATGATAATGAAAACAGCTTAGCAAACATTATGTCAAGAGTTACAAAAATTTTTAAACTGAATGTTCAGTTACCGTTTAATCAGTTATTGGACATTAGAAAATGACTGAACTTGTATGTGTCTAGTATGGTCTTGTCGTGTGTGTGTGTACCATCGCCTACTCAACGAAATAGTAGTACGTACATTATCATTGTCACCAATTTATTTTCCGCAATCATATAAACGAAATATATTCTACAAAGTAACGAAACGTCAGCAAAAGAGAAGCCTGCAGACTGCTCAATGAACCGGCAGCATGTATGTGTGTAAGTCGTTTGACAATCGCCGACCGAGAATTACGTATACGTGACTGCCGCCCGCCCGACTTGAAACATCACTGCGACCTGGCATCAAGCCCGGCTTCCACCCAACGAAACGCACGCAACGAACGCAAACAAGTACGCAGTAAACGCAGCTGACGCAACAGCCAAAACCCAAAGTTTTTTCATAATCAGCTGAACTTTGTACGTAGTCTGTAATGCAGCCACGGTCGTTTATTATGTAATGGGGCACTATAAATTTCAGATATGATCCGATATGATATGATGAATAACAGCAACGTCTGTTCGCGCGCTGCGTCCGTTGCGTGCGATGCGTTGGGTGTAAACCAGCCTTTAGTGTCAGACGACGGCCCAGCGATGCAGCCTCAAGTTGGTATCATCCGTGCGACGCGACCTGGCCGTCTCGAGACATGCTTCGCAACGTAAATCTCCTCGCGGATAGCATCTCTGCATGAGGGCACGCGCGAGAGATGGTGCAGAGCAGAGAGAGAGAGGGGAGAGAAAGAGCTCTCGCCTGTAGTCCGTGGTCGCGGTTTGAGTCCCTTCCAACTAACTACGACGACGACGACGACTGTCTCTCTCTTGTCTTTTACGATGTTATTCCTCCGCGGCTCAGCGTGACCTGCGATGCAGTCACTCCAAGTACGTGAAATTGGCTGCCGCCGTGCAACTGACCAGAATAAGAGGCTTAGAGGCCGCCCGAGGAACCTATATGGCACGCAGAAACGCAAAATTCCGTTTTCATTTTATTTTTACGGGTATAAGTTGGCCGAAAAACCTCGATCTTCTGGCTCATTTTTGATGACTTGATGTTACAAAAATTGCATCAAATTGCCGATGTATGCATCTATACTTTTCCGTACTAGATACCGCACTAAATCAATGGATAAGCGAGTACGCAGACTACCACTCCAGACAGTGTGGTATCGTACTTAAACCGCGCTCAGATGGCATAGACTACCTTACCCCGTCGTTCGCTTTATGACGCACGACTGCAGCCAAAAATTGCGAAAGCACTACCGGTGTAAGCCGCATGTGGTTTAACAAGTTTTCCGATAATGACACCTTTAACCTCCTATGGGGAAGCTTAGAGAGAGCTATGATATGGCAAACCCCTTCCCCACATTTTTCCCTCGACATGCGTTCACCGTCTCATCGTTGATCGTTTTTTCACATTTGAAACGTTTTTGTGATCCACCAAGTAATTTTGTTTGAAACAGGAAATTATATTACTTAAACTAAATACTGACATGTCATCGCTAACTGATGCAATGCTATTAACAAACTAAATTCAGTTGCAATCAGCTTAAAACAAAAAAAAAACTTTATGAAAATTATTGTAGTTTCATATAGGCTACACGACAGAAAAATGTGATTATCAAGCTGCCAAAGAAAGGAAGTCTCAAGGACTGCAATAATTGGCGAGGATTCACAATACTGTCTACACCCGGCAAAGTCTTCAGCAGAGTGCTGCTAAACAGACTGCAAGATGCAGTAGATTGCACCCTACGGGATGAACGGGCAAGATTCAAAAAAGGGCGTTCATGCACTGAACAAATAATGACCCTGCGCAACGTCACTGAACAAAGCCTAGAGCATCAACAAGACCTCATCATTAACTTTATCGATTTCAAAAAGGCATTTGACAGTGTACACAGGCCATCTTTGTGGAAAATTCTGACATACTACGGCATTCCTGACCGGTTCATTAATATTTTCAAGGCACTGTATGACAACTCCAGCTGCTGTGTCAATACTGCAAGTAGTTACACAGAGTTCTTTGAGATTGTCTCAGGGGTTCGACAAGGCTGCATCCTTTCACCATTCCTCTTCATCATAGTCATCGACTTCGTCATGCGCAAAACTATGGACAAGTCGGAATACGACATCGTCTGGCAAAAGCGGAACCGCTTAACGGATTTGGACTTCGCTGATGACATAGCGATAGTGGCGGAGGAAGAGAACGTATGCCAAGAGATGACTACCAAGCTCGAGGAACAAAGTGCACAAGTTGGACTGAATATAAGGCGGGAAAAAAACGAAGGCCATGGGAATCACCCAGCGCTCATCACCACAGCCAATAGCCGTTGCACAATTGAACATAGAATATGTAGAGAGATTCACCTACCTTGGAAGTGTGATATCTAGCGATGGAGATGTTGAAGCAGATATCAACACTCGACTGGTAAAAGCAGCAGCAGTCTTCCGACGACTTGACAACGTGTAGCGATCCAACACTCTTAGCCTCAGGATTAAATTGGACCTCTACACCTCCCTCATTGTCTCTACAGCCATATACGCCAGCGAGACTTGGAAGAGTACAACTATAATATGTCAGCAGCTGAACGTCTTTCACCAGCGCAACTTACGGAAGGACCACGTGACTAACATAGAGATGCTAAGCCGAACTGGGCTGCGAAGATTACAGAACATTGTAGCAGAAAGACGACTTCGGATGGCAGGCCATGTCATCAGGATGCCACCTGGACGACCAGCCAATCACGCCATGTCATAGACCCCTCGTGCTAGTGGCAGACGACGAGGTCGTCCAAAGAAAACTTGGCGGTCTACATTTAAAGAAGACCTGCTGGACCGAGGAGTCGATTGGAACAGCGTCCGGGCTGTGGCTACAAACAGAAGGAAATGGCGAACTCTTGCTGCCCATTGTTCTGTCAAGGACCGGAGGATCTAAGTGCTAAGTAAGTAACACAACATTATTAGATCACTATATGCCTGGATACTGTACACCCGCATGTCACCATTCGGACTTAAAACCCATTACAACCGATGCAAATATATTCAACTAATAATCTATTCTCGTGGAATGCGTTATTCGTGCGTGCTCGTTGACATGCCAACTTGAATGACTGATTGATTAAATCCACATTTCGTCTTTCTGCAGTATGCACTTAGCCACTCGCTACCTAGAACCGAATTTCTAATCAATTATTTAAACCACGGCAATTTTGTACTGGCTCAACTTGAAATATAATTTAGTTTCAATAGCACATTACCAGCACTGTGTTTTATACTTTATACTTGCTTGTTGTACGTTTATTATTTACACTGAACGATTGAGTGAGTATTTAGACTACTCTGCTTTAGCAACAAAGATGTTCAACAGAGTCATGTTGCATGTGTTCATTTACGCCGTTTATGGATAAAACGAAATTTAGCTCGAGAGTCATGAGATGTTGAGGAGTAACGCGCAGAAAACGCATTACGAAAAAATTGACGCATTTCAAGATCACGCGTAAACTGTCTCAGTCATAATTATAAAGATGTCACCGTCATAAACGTATAGCCCTGTCGTGTTTGTGCACAAGCTGAAAAAGCGAGCCGAGCCGTTCGTCATCATAAATCTTTATCCCACAATAAATGTTTTGTACACATCTTCCGGCTTTGCGCATATAAATCATAATAGTTCTACTACCTTTGACTCTTCTGAAGCAGTGAGTTTTCCGCTTGATCCATTTATAGCAAAAAGATACATCGTACTCGAGTTTTAGCAAAAACCAGTAAACAGTTTCTTCACAATATAAACAGCCGCTGCCAAAAAGTCAGCTACAAATCGTTGTTTTGTTGTTTTCCTCCACTTACAAAGTTCATTTTTAGAGAATAAACATTTTGCCAAAAAATGTCGCAAACGCACCGAACTTTGCAGATGACATTGCAACGCTGTTTGAACGCCCTTCGTATTTTAAATTTAAACTCAACTTTGCGCTGAAGCGAAGCAAGCGCTCGTTGATCGCAGGTCGCTATAAATAAAACACAAAAGTCTATCTGTACGCGGAAATAAAATTGAAAGATAAGGCAGCATAAAACTATTGCAACTGAAAGATCAGCGGACGCAGGCAGATTACGTGCATACGAAACAGTGCGTAGTGGACGAAGTGGTATCGGCCTAATGTACACAGCAACGAGCTCCTGAGTGATCCAGTGTCGTCGTCGAACGATTGAAGACTTACGACGGATCAGCCGACTTGTGGGTTGCTGGGAAGACGACTCCGCGAATAGACAGAAAGAAGAGGAGGGAGAGGAGAAAGCGATGATCGGAAAAAACGGCGACGCAGGGAGGCCCAAGATATAATACTTCGATCAATGTGACGGCGCGGAGGAGCAGTCAGGCGACCAACTAGAAGACTTTGAGAGAGAGTGAACGCCGTGAAAACGGTTCGGTGATTTTAGTTTCTGTCCGCTGCGATTGAAGATATCCGGATCAGAATCATCGCTGAGACTGCATAGTTGAGTTCAGTCGTTCAACTTCTACGCTATACTCTATAGCCGAGGCCTCTGGTTCTTCTGCACTATCTGTCAGCGGTTCTTCGACTGGCTGGATCGCACTGCTTGAGCAGTTATTATTTCTGATGGACGGCTTAAACGCCGGTTTGGCCCGGGTCTAATCCTCAACCGCTGTGTCACGATATGCACGCAGAGTTAATCGCGTAGACTTGTGCGGCGAGCTCGCCTGACCGGAAACACGGCGACGACTTCTTATCTGGCGTGGATTAATCTTGCGTGATCACCGACCGACCGCCGATCAGCGAATGTCCACTGACTTTAGCTTTCAATAATATTATCCGTGTCCGTCATGCAGGAAGACAAACCATTCCATATGTATTTCTTTTATTTATCTCGTCTCGATTTTATTGCCTGTTGCGCTGCGGTTTTAAAGTTTACTTGGCTTTCAGAACGACGGAGTTCCCGTATACAAAATGTATGTTTTGTCGTCATCCCGAGGAGTTTACGGTCCCGGCGTTTTGTTTAAAAAATATCATGTTTTCTGTTTTTGGCTAATGACAATATCTCTGTTTTACTATATGGGTTTGTAGCAAGCAATGCTTTATTGCGGACAACATCGCTGTGATTAGTCGCCGCAAAATGAAACTTCCTATCAAATATGCTTCGTCTTGTATCTCGCATCATTAAAAAGAGACCGAATAACATTATTTTCATGTCGATGCTAAATAAAAAAAGTTTTCGTGTCTTAGCTTAACAACTTTTTCTCTCATATATTCCAAGCGAAGGACGGTTCGTGATCATTTGGCATTGTGTAGTCAAAAGCAAGTAACAGTGCAAACACGTGGTTATCACAGATCATTAATAAAAAGTCGCATAACCCCTGTCAATTTTTACCAAATCGCTGACAACATTGGATCACCTTCAAGCGTCATTCATGCAGATCCCTTTAAGCCCATCATAATTTTCTTTCGTCCAACACAACAGTTTTCAGCAATCAGTGACCGGCACAGTGGCGTACGGTATCGGTATCATCATCGGAACGCGTAAGCCAATAGTCGGCGATGGACCGTTTCGCTCTTTCCACTTTTCACGATCATCATCAGGCCCCCCGAGCAGTTAAACGTGTCGCTTTCAAAACGTCACGTAACCAGCTGCAACGTGGTCTTTCAGGCTTTCTTTTCCAGCCAGCAGGATCTGGCGTAGTGCCGGCAAGCAATTCAACAGATGCATTAAGGACGTCATGCACTGAAGTGCCTTCTGGCAGGAGTCTGACATGTCCGAAGAGAGCCAACCTTCTGTCACTGATGGCTGCACGTATGTCTGGAAGACCTGTCTTTTCGGTAACTGACGAGTTCGTTACAAATTCTGACCACCAGATACCGAGAATGCGGTGTATGATATCGGTATCTAGCCTTATAAAGCAACCACGACGAGACAGTAAACGTCTGATATAAAATCCACGCTGAGACAGATCGCGACGCAACGACGAGAAGGTAAAACAGTCGTAGCTACGTCGCAAACTGAGCCAGCGCGCGATCGGCATCATATGATGCCTTGGTCTCTAGCACACGCGACAGACATCGAAGCTGAGTGATTAATTGCCGCGTCTTCTACGTATGATCATATCTGGACACACAAAATTGTCCGATGTGCGCAAATCGACTGCTAGATACGATCAGCTGCGGCAGCGCCGTGAGTAGCTCTCTGGAACAACTTGCTGGCGATGCTTACTACTACATGCACCGTCGCCCGAGAAAAACCCGCGTCTACATGTTAAGAAAGGCTAGAACAAAATCCCCCAGCGACATAATCCCAGGGACAAAATTCTCCCTCTCCCCGATGTAAGCAAACATGCAGAAACATTAGCTGGAAAATGGTTTGGGCCGACAGTGCTAACGATCGCGTTTATGATACGATGTGTCGTCCGTCTGTGGTCTGTTTGTCTGTCGTTTGTCTGTATCGTCATGTACTGTGGCTAAACAGTACGTCATACGGGGTCGGCGATGGTACCGTTGGATAGTGCGGTGGTAAGTTTTTATGAGCTGTTAATAGTAACCATGTCACTATCTGCAGCGTTTTGGCCGCGATTTGCAAAACACAAAAATTTGGGGGCGTTGTTGGAAATTCACGTTATATCGCCAATTATGCAAGTTAGCAAAAAAAACTACGTTCACATTTGCTGGCCTTCTGGCCCAGGCAGGTATGACTGGCTTCCCCTAGCGACAGCTGGGCTCGATAGCAAAGTCACAACGGCATTTTAACACACCCCATGTTAACAGAATTATCCACAAACTCGAACAGTATTTACAGGTGAGAGAATTCCGTCTGGGGAATTTTGTTTACGAGGGATTTCGTCCGATCCCCATATCACGACTCCCTCATAATAGCTGCTATTCAACTGCGCATAGGCCATAGGCCCGGATGTAGTATAACGTGATTTATCCTACGCTGTATTCTCGCTTATTAACTGCACGTCGCAACGCCGCAATGAACGATAACATCGCCATAAAACACACATTTAATAACCCGACTTTCTTTCTGTACTGCACGCTAGTTTACTAGTTGGACGAAATCAGAACAGAAGCTGACAATTTTTTGGTGTGTGATTAATGCTTTTTAACGCTATTCGTTTTGAACACTTAACGCACTACGACGATTAAAGATATGATGATTGGAGAATCGATAAAAATGCCTTTGTGTTAGCAATTATGTAGTATACGAATTTATACGTTATTGAATTAAAATTTAACAACATAAAAAGTGCTAAGCGAGCAAATTGGACCGATGTACTAATTTGACGCGTGCTCATTTTACGTATGCACATGTCAACTGATTAATAATAACACTAGCACGATCAACACGATTCATGCGGAGTCTTTTTCTGTAAAAAATATGACGTAAAGCGCGTTGCACCAACGTTGCACCATCAAAAGTATCCGAGAAATTTTATGTGGACTTTTTACTTGGTCGATCAACTCCGCTGGCTGACGTCATAATTATCATAGTTAATAGCTAATACAAGAC
>Ga0209367_1008698_pt1 | contig 13855 bp, 7 predicted proteins | sample WorMetLIZISLAND2_FD_187412 | JGI IMG/M metagenome (GOLD analysis project Ga0209367, IMG submission 187412) | Marine gutless worms symbiont microbial communities from Max Planck institute for Marine Microbiology, Germany - Olavius geniculatus... ... | reverse complement strand
ACCGGCATTATAAAATTCGGCCTAGTACTGACCATCGTGCAAAATTTCGCGCCGGTCGGCCCACGCATCTCGGAGATCTCGCGTTGAATAAAAAAAAACATCATGCGTAAAACATAAGTTTTTTTGAAAACTATCGTTTTCGGGCGGACTAATAATGCCATGGCGTCTACATGAACCTTGGAACAAGTGAGAATGTTTTGGGGAAAATTAGGGGGAGTTAAATATTATTATTATTTTGCATGTTTGATATATTTAGGCCTACGCTATTTTGCAAGCAGATGTGTCTTATAACGCTTAGAATGCACCAAATTCGTTTTCGCCGGGACTACGCCCCGGACCCCGCTGGAGGAGCTCACGACGCTTCCCCAGATCCCGTAGTTGGCTGGGGAGGAGAATACCCCTTCCCATTCCTCACCCGTCGACGCCTATATGCAGCGCCTCATTCTCGGCGCTTGTGGCGCCGCAGCTTGAGTTAGGGGAGGGGAACTTGCTCGAAGGACTTGGGGATAGTCGCCCTGAATAACGCTCTTCATCGCATGCAAGTCAATCTCCATCATGGCAGTCAATGCATTCCTGGTGTATTTTTTATACTGTTATAGTTATAGAAAAAAGATTAGCACCAAGAGTGCACGAAAATGCGTTATTTTGACCCTAAAATATCACAATTTTTTGCCCTTCGATCCCAGAGACTCGGACCTCTTCCTCTGTGGGATACCCTCTCCCCACACCCCATTTTCCTTTGGCGCTCGATCTTGCTCCCACCCCAACTTTAACTCCTGGATCCGCCTATGTCTGGAGGAAGAAAGTAGTCGTCGCCATCCGCGGAACGTTTTTCAAGGAGAGAGCAAATGATATTCACATTCTGTTATCAAGTTCATTATGTTTTTGTTGGGTAATTTTTGATCCGTTTTCTTTTACCTATTTATCAGCTCGTCCATAAAAACAAAATAGATACCGGTGTCTTTCCAGTGTGTTTTACGTGTGCACGTTACGTTAATTTCAGTTGCTGGTAGCGAATGTACCGGACATGGACGCATCGCTGAGCGAGCCACAAGTCGAAAACATCATTGGCAAGGTAAGCTTATAATATCGGCGCCTTCACCACTGCGAGAAAACTTCTACCAAACTGTAACGAAATATATAGACCTGCAATTTTGTTCTATTTCGATAAATCTACTAGTAAAAATGCGTTGCTCAAAATCAGATGACAGACTGCAGCCGAGTTCAAAACACAACATACTATAAGGGATAAAAACGGAAGAAACAAGAAATTTGAGCTAAATCTCACGAGACGCGCGAAAGGTTATAGCAGTTCCTGCTCTCAAAAACTGCCAGTCTATCTCCAGCCATTTTGTCGCAGTTCATTTTTGCAGTTTGCGCTAAAATCAATAAAACCCCTTATTTTGGAAATTCAGGGTCTTTCAAAGTCATCGATCTTGATAGGACTACATGTAAAAAGCTCGTCATTAGTGCTTGTTGTGATAGACAGCATGCCCATGTGATTTGCAACCGTTTACACGAAAGACTGGCCAAGCCAACAACGGTAAAATAACGACTTTTGCGAGAATACCGCTTTTTGATGCCCTTGTGCGCAGGTTTATTTAAACCTAAAAAATCGAGGTTTAGACCCTCAAAATCTACGTTGAATGCTAAAAATTTTATATGCAGCTTGTTTATGTCTGTCTCAATTGATTTTGGCGCAATTCGCTCTTGAAATGTGTCTCGCAACCCAAAATGGCAAAAAAAATCCATAAAAACTTTTATTTTAGCATTGAAGGTCATCCAAGGTCATTGAATTCGGCGCAATCAAGAGCCAGTGTACGACTTCCTATTAGTGATTAATAGTAACTTAAGCCCTATCTCGCACGGTTACTGAGATACAGCGACATATTGGCTAAAAATTGCAAATTTTTCGTATCCCCCTCTCATTTAGCGCCCTCGTTCGGGGTGACCCCCTTCGAATTCATAAAAAAGCTTTACGGTTCCTGAAAACAAAGTTTTCTAGGCAGCCAGCGGTGAAAATTTGGTGATCCTAGCTTGCACCGTTTTTGACTGATCCACCGGTGTGACTGCAGACAGACAGAGGGACAGACAGACGGACAGACGGACAGAATTGCGATGGCTAAGACGCGTTAAAGCAGTAGCTGCTTTCGCGCGTAAAAATGAAATTAGTTTTAGTATAAATTCTGGTAGTACAGTTTAAGGTTTTAGATTTTGTTTTTGTCGTGTTTTAGTTTTATATCGCAAGTGTAGACACCCCCTTAAGTCCTATCATGACTTTATGCTGTCTCTCGATCTGTGTGTGGTTTTTAGGCTTTGGTATGCATGAATTTTAGTACCACGCCACGTCTTGAGGGTTCGGCGTAAAATAGCTGCAATTAAGATTTAGCGGAGAAAAATTGAGCAAGTATAAGCAAATAGGGGGCACAATGTCGACGAGAAGCACATCGACTTGTAAACGGTGAAGTGTAAAAAAACTTTGACATTTCAACAACAATCTCATTTGTCTTCATAAAACATTTTAAATCAAAACTTTCATAAACATTTAGGCCTATTGCAGCAATATGCCCCTAATCGATCATTATCTACGTAAAAAGTTTGTGGATAATTTAAAGCAGTAATATTGCTCAGTGGACTTATACACGTGTTCATTAACTATTATTAAGCCTAACTATAATATTATTATATTTATATACATGTAATATTTGTTAGAACTATGATTATTTGTATGTGTATAAACTTTAAGGTTTCGGACGCTGAATTGAAGCAGCTTTTCAGTGGACATTTGGACGTCTTCGGTGAAGTTCGAGACAAAATGTCGCTCAGTCCAACTGAGGTAGGCCTTATTTCAGCGGCGAATACATAGGGAGCTTGCGCCTGTCCCCCATTTAGAAGTGAGAAATTTGAACGAAAGAGAATAGGCAGGTTTAACTTTAAAAACATTTCCACCTGCCCTCTTTAATTTTCACATTTTTGAATAATTTAGAAGCACGCAAACTTCATTCTTTCGTGGAATCTGGGCCATTTTTCGAGGTTCTGTGCCATTAGGTGATATGGGTGGAAACTGACACTTTTCAGTGTATTTCAGCATATGAACAAATTTTGACAAAATTTCTCGGAGGGGACGGGATGGCCCAAGGACCAACCGTTCGTATTTTGCAAAGAATTCTATGCAGGACTCGGATCGGATTTAGTGTTTCTGAATATGCATCCATATTCCGAAACATTTTAATAGATACACTGTGTGTTATTATATTTACTGTGATTGATTGTATGTCTTTGCCTTCTGCTCGTTTTCATTCAGTTTAGTCTGTACTTCGTGAACTATTTTTAGAGTGTATAGAAATAATAGTAGGCCTATAGCTGTATTGATTCTGCTGTGTTCGCCAGGTTGCTGCGATTTCAGGGAAGGTTTGAGACCTTTGGTCGCTGCTAGTTTTGTTTATGTCTATACAGGTGACGGGCAACGCAATAATCAGATACTTAAAGATGGTGAGCATCTCGCATTTCCGTCGCTGTCAGTTGCAGCGGAACCTCAAATCTCGCATCACGAGTCTTGGAGATTATTTCGACACCGTGCAGCATATTGTGCACTCGTCCAACTGCCGACCTAGCTCGGTACGAAAAAATACGTTGCTATAAGCTTTGGCTTTAGGTTTATACATATCTTTCATTAAGTAAGCAAGTACGTAATTAAGTTCTATATAAAAGATACTATCTTAAGAAGCCTCTAATGCGCGTTGACAATAATTTTACTAGTGGAGGCCAAACTTGAGCTTGTCCTTCGGACTAGCAATCAAAATTTAAAGAGCGACGCTTAGATTCATAATCATATCGCTTGACCATCGGTCACCAAACTTCTTTTATTTTTTTAGTCTTTACTGCATTGCTTATCAACAGAAGCTAGTAGCTACCATGAGTGTTAATTGGAAATAACTGAGAGAGTATACGAGTTTAATAAAAAAATTGGCAAGCCTATTCTAGAACCTCACTTTTTGTAGATCTTCGCGTTTTTCTCTGGTGTAGCCAAAAATGCACAACTTCTGCATGTGAATCCCTGATAACGTTTTCGAAACTTTTTCTTTCCAGTCGACATTTTCCGTCGTTGCATAACGATTCATACTTCAGCGCCTACAGGCTCAGACTCAATTTGCTGATCTTGGCGCTTTAAAATTAATTTGCTTACTTATATTTAAGCCTACTTTTGTTACATGGTTACATCATCCAGAGATAAACATGATATGATACCGTTGCTGTTAAAGGGTAGTTAAAAAGGTGATGTATATACAGCTCTTTCTGGGAGACCCATCTCAGAGCTACCCGCCATATGAAATCACACAGTATTACCTACCCACCACTCGACACAGGTAAAAGTGCCCCGCCTGAACTCCAGCCAGAAAGACCGTTACTTGATTTACCTACCCCAGAGGGATGGAAGACTGAATTGACCTTCGTGTTGGGGTGGTTTACCTGTTCGCAGACGGTCACTAATCCAAGTAGTAAATACGAGTAAGTAGTACGAGTTGACCGGAAGTCGAACCCATGACCTAGCGATCGTAAGTCCAATACCCTAGCGTTGCATTACAAAGCCACAAGGGTGTTGCTGTTATTGCTGCTTCTGCTGCTGCTGCTGCTGCTGCTGATGATGATGATGACTATGTTGATGATGTCGTTTGACTGTTACAGAGCAAAGACGTGGAACGCACAGTCGGCATAAACTGTCGCTATCTGGGAGCTTTGCAGTACAGCGACCTCAGCCCGCAAGATCGACTTTTCCTTATTGAGGTCTCTATAATTATGCTGGCATACGTTTCTCGTCTGTAATTTTTAGATGTTTTACACTTATAAAACACTTTCCAAACATAGACTACTGTGCGTATAATGAAGGCTTGCTCTAGCTATTTGTGTTCCTGATGATAGTGATGATGATAATAATGCCGACAACTATGACAAAAATAATCACAAATAACAATGCGCCCTGATTCTTTCTGAGACTTTGGCGCTTTATAAATCATTTACTTACTTACTTACTTACTTACAACGTTTTGACAAGTAGGCTGAGCTTATTTCAAATTTTGACACTTCAAAATGTTGCGGATTAGGCTTTCAATTTTTTGCGGACTCGTTACATATAGACCTAGAACTTGTTGTGCAATGTGGATTCATGTATAACACTGTACAAATAGTGACTGGTGTCGAGGTCACCATTGAAAATTTTTGACCCGAATGTTCGTTAATGTTGCCAGAAGTCGAAGATCGAGGACAACATTTTACGAACAGAGGGTCAAAAATTTTCAACGATGATCAACACGCCAGTGACTATTTGTTTTGCTATACCTCAAAACCAAATTTAGAAATTTAAACAAAAATCATTTAAACAAAAAAAACTGTGACGACGTCAATGTTGCCCGGTCAACAGTGCGCACACACACACTGTTGACCGGTCAACAGTGCGTAGGCATATTTGTTAACGTTACGTGTCGCCATTTGGACCAATCGCCTGCGCGGATTTTGCGTTGAGGTATAACAAAGTTTACTACAGACTTTCGATTTTGTTGTGGAGTGGACTCGTTGCACAGCGTGCTGAGTTACAAGTCCACTACAATTCCAAGTACTGTACACTTACATGTAAGTGGAGTTTGCGCTTAACTTGATTGTGTGTGGATGTGATGTTATAGCAAGGTCGCCTGTCGACCAAGTCGTATCTGGAGCAGTTCGTGAGCACGGCAAGGCCTCCGATCAAAGACACGCCGAGCAGACGCTCGTACTGTCGCGATGACCTGACCCAGTTTATCGACGACGACCAATCATCGGAGATCATCGATGAACGAGACTACGCCGAGAACGTCAACGTCATACACCAGCAGAAGCAGTAGCGAAGACTGTCGTCATACGGACTCGTTGTCAGAGATTATGGTTTCGCGACCGAAAGTTGAGCTCTCGGCTTCAGTCTTGGTTTCGCATCTTTTTTGTCTCGGACGCAAGTCTGCCAGTCCGTGGCTGGTCTTGGTGTGTTATAGGTTGTGGTTTTTGACCAACCGTTAGGGCGAGCCTTGGGTACAATGTGTCGTTTGTAACGCGTGTATTGTGGCTAAACCGTACGTCGTAGAGCGTCGGCAATGGTACCGTTGGATAAGGCGATCAAAAGTTCCTGTAGCAACTGTGTTTCTATCTACAGCGGTTTGGCCTGAATTTTGAATGCACAGTTGCTGCCTGCAGCCATTACTCATGTGCGCCGAATTACCATATCGTACCCTATCGTTGATTATAGGCCTAGCGTTCGACAAACAGCGTACATCACCATAGCGTATAGCCTATGGGACTGTGGTCACTCTGGGAAATCGTTTTTTTCCTCGACCGGAAGTCGGACACGGGCCTTCGGATACAGGTGGTACGTTCGGCCCAGCCTAGCGACAGCTGGGCTTCTTGTAAACTTAAAGCAACTTGCTGACTGAATTGCTAAATGATTCTACTTTTTTGATTCAATTTAACGAACGAGTTCAGGTCTTGAATCATCGTGTTTAGTATGGGTGGTCTCAATCTCTGCAGTGGGATATGCACACATCTTCGTCTCCAGAGTGAGTCCCGTCTATACGTCACTGGTTGTAGTGTGCTACAGTGCCCTTCCGATATTATGAGGCTTCTATAGAGGCTTACTAGGCTTAATGTTTCGTGCTGGCGCTGCACAGTAGGCTGAGCAGTAAGTGTAATTTTTATATAAAAACAGCAAAATGCCTGTCCTAACTCATACGTATGTCTAACGATCTGTGGCGTTTTGTCTGCATGCATATGTTATAGGTTTGATCGACTTTGTTTACAGGAAAAAAAACTATTCAACAAACAACAAACTTATATTAGGGGCCTATGTATATAGAGAGTTCGTATATAGCTTGATATCGGCCTATATAGGAGGCACAAATATTCGCTACCGCACTGTGAATAAATCATGTGTGTTTCGTATATTAAAAAAACTCTTATTAACTAAACTGGTTCTTATGTACGCTTTTGTTTAATTGCTATTGTGAGTTAGGTTGTTCTCCAACCTCTAATAAATTACTTTTGCTAAAAGTGTTAATTTTGTTAACAGGCTTTTGGCGAAGGCGGAATTGAGTTCAGCATACACCGTGTCCGGAAAAAAAGAGTCTACAGTTTTTTTGTGAATAACTTTATCAAATTAGAACACATTTTTACAATTTTTGGCACATATTATATCAATATTACGTTTTACTAAAGGCATTAAAAAGTAATCTTTAAAATTTATTTATCACTAAGTATTGCGAATGTAATTATGATGTCATCGAAAATGTCGTTTTCGCGGAAGATTCCGTCTAAATAAGCCTCATCAGTACGAAAAACGAAACAGTGGTCGAAAAAAATTGCAATAAAAACATGATAAATTGGAAATATAGAAACAATTTGCTAATTTTTTAGCTTAGTTGTGCTTTTTGCCACGTTAAACGTGTTGCATGCACTACGGGAACGTCGTTCTAGCTGCAGCAGCCGTCATCAGCGGCAGCGTCATCTCTGCAGCATGTGTTTGCGTCGCGATAGTGGTCATTTTAAATGAACTTGTTTACTCCAAATTTGGTTAATAGCCAGTTTTGTTATTGTTGTTGTTGTTGACAACTCAGGCAGATATACAAGCTAAAAACTAATTTCTGTATTTTTGTTTTAATTTTGTGTGAATTGAAGTATAAGAATATGAGGAGTGTTTTATTTTTAACGGTAAAGTGGCGTCACTAATTAGGTAATATGGACTGTCGGTATACTGTCAGTTGCACATTACTTTTGTAATGTTACCTACCAAAAATTATAAACGTGCGTTTGAAGTTGCTAAAGTTATTATCCGGAACATTGCTCAATTTTATGAGGCACTGAAGCTAGAACAGTGTAATACGTTTCACTCGATCTCTGGACGGTAGAAGCAAGCACTATAGACATATAATTATAGGCCTAGATTGCCCTTACTTTCTGTCGGGCTTGCGATTACCTTCCTAACCACACAGCGTGTCTAATAAAATTGTCAATAAAATACATGTGTAAATTGTAATTTTCTCAGCTACATCTAGAGACAACTGTTAAATTGTGAGTTGTGAATTAAATTTTGGCAAAATACTAGGAAATGTGCGTTTTTTCTCAAGAAAAGTGGGAGACGGCGACGGCCCCTGTTCCGTGTTCCCGCTCTACTACATATTTGTGTACGTAATAACTCTGCCGAAGAAAGGGAGTTCTTATTTGACGTGTGTGATTGTCTTTTTTGTTGGCCTGTATGCATTAATTATGAAGAAAACTTATGAACGGATTTTAATGATGGGCGTGTTGTGGCTTAAGGAACAGTCGATTACATTTTAATGGCAATTCAGATTATGATAGACACAAACTCGTTGCATGCTTATCATAACTGCTGACAAGCTTTCCAGTGGTACGAACATCGATGATCTCAAAAAATCTAAATGTGCCAAAATAGCGGAGTTTTAGTGAATTTTTCGCGATTTCAGTCTGCGACGCATATGCCTATTTCAACAGTAAATTTTGTCGACATTATTTTAACCGATGTTGTCGCTCGTCTTGTGAGCTCAGCTCAGATTTCTTGTTCTCACAAGCTTCTGCTGCCAAGTAACGGAAACAGCTACACTATACGTTCTAGCAAGGACTCGGTACTGATGACGATGATGATGCTCAAGAAATGCAAGACCAGGAAACAATAATACAAAACATGATTGCAGTCTTGCGGGATAATGGTAGGCCAAGGTGACAGACAGACAGACAGATAGACACATTCTGCGGAAGAGGAGACAAAGCGATGATCAGTACTGTTGTCTGCAGCCAATGGGCGATACGTACTTCTTCACATTCCATAGACTGTTCAACGCAAGTATCGTATGGTCTGCAAAGAAGAGCGTCCCGCGATCGGCTTCACGTACACATGGTTCACATGTCGGCCAGTGCGACAGCTATATGTTTCACATCTCGTCATGTCAGCTAACGAGCGAGATGAACGTTACAAAAGCATCAGTGATAATACATAGCCAGACTACGATAACGACAAAAAAGCTAAAATCATAATGATCTAATACCGTCTTTACTGCCGTCTTTTGTTAAGACGATTGGGAAGTGGCGACAAACAGTTGTAATTTTCCGATTTCAATTTTGCCCCTAAATTACTTTAAAAGGGAGAATTTATAGCCCAAACTGTTATATTTTTGAACGAAAAATTCTTGATAAAACATAATTTTCTGATACGCTAAATATGTCTAAAAATCGCCCCCCCCATCTGACCCCACCACCACGACGCCACTGACAAAATCTTTCATGCTGCTTCTTGAGACTCTGCCGCCAGGATCCGTAAGGTTCACGCAGAAATTTGAAAGTTTACCCCATCGATGACCGACGACGTTAGAAGAAAGGGGCAAGATAAAATGTCGATTTTTAACCAATAGGTCTGAATCACAGAATCTCAGAAACGGTGTGAAATAAGAACTTGGTTAGGCTCCTATTGGTCACTAATTAATTACAGTTTTTCGTGACTTAGATGTTTTATTTGTAACTATTTACATGCACGAAAAAATACTTGGTCGTGCATTTTCCGCGTCCTTTATTTTCAGTCGTCCCGATAGGTTACGGTAGAACAAGTATGCCCTACTTCAGAGGCTTGTACGGGTGGCCTGTTGTTTCGATTTTCGACTTCTAGACCCACAGATATAAAAAAAATGATGCCAACAATTAAAAACAAATTTTCTAAAGTGATCGATAAGACTGAGATTTCAGATATCAAGTTCGTAAAATGCAGGAATGGCGCCATATAATATTTAGGCAATTTCCAAAACCGATTGCTGGCACTTTGAGAAAGCTTTCGATACCACCAGGTCTTGCCCCCACTAATAATTGATACACTTCATTCAGCAGCCCCCAATTTCCGGCTCCCGCTAATGTAACTTGTAAAACTCGCCTCTGTACGCTGGTTTTTGTACAACGTACAGTAATTTCACCTGTACTTTCACCTGTAGGTAGGTTAACTTTAAAGCTGAATGTTTTCACGAAGTATCTTCTTCTGGCTTGCTGTGTAAGAAATCTCAACTCGCACCAAGCTATACACCAAGCCAAGCCGACTGCTGCTGACGCATACGGACGGAGGCCCCGACGCCGTCTGCTCCTGGCTAAACTTAAACAGAAGCAGAGCGAGCGGGCGGCGAGGCAGCTACAGAGCATCTCGCCCTGGCTCTGTGGCGGCTCATGGACCTCTCTGGCCCCTGGGCTGCAAGTTGTAAGCGAGCTGGGCCGGATGCTCCAGGAACAGAAACTGTAACAGATTTACTCAGGCAACGTTCACACTTCCACGATAGGCATTCGCACAGTAAGCTATCTATGCAATTGCGGTGGCTCTTTCGGCAACTTTGTGAAGTGCGAAAAATGTAACGAATTTTTCCATTAGTAGGCTCGATCGTGTTTTGCGACAGTTTCTCTACCCCGCAGTTATGTCATTTAATTTGTGATGTTACATGAGCGGCATTTGTTGACGTGTTGCAGTGTATTTACCTCCAGATTCACGTAGAGCAAACCGCACGTGGCTGGCTATCGTTATAGTTGGGAGTTAGGGTTAGGAAAAGAGTGAGCTAAATAGCACACTGAAAATGAACGCTAAATAGCAGAATCAGTATCGAGATTTATTCTCCGCAACGACTATGAATGATAGCTTTCGAAATGGCCTGCCTGCAAATCTGCAAGGAGTTAGCAGTAGGTGTTGCAGGCACCCTCTATCTGTCTGTCCATCCGTCTGTATAACGTTGACGTATTTATGTAAGATGTCACTGTGCTGTATCGATTGAGAACTATTGTCATGTCATCTGTTGGCGGCATATCTACCAGACTACCAATGGCGACTATATTTCACATTTTACTTTTTCTTGCATGACTATGAACGTCAATAAATTAAAACAAAATACAGCTGCAGTGAGCGGGAGTAAAAGTGTAAACAGGCCTTGAGTGTTTCTTGGCTTGGCTGCTGAGTTGGAGGCTGCAGCTGCAGACTGTTCCTGGATGCTGGCTAGGCAGCAGCAGCAGCAGCAGGCACGCTATAACCTACGCCAGGCTTATTCACCGCTGAGGCCGTGCCGCCGAGATGCCGCTGACCAAATCCGGCAACAACGCCGTGGTCAGGACAGACCCGCCACCTACCTAGTAGTTTCACTCTGAACTATACGCCCTCGCCGCAGTGTGCTTTTAGGCAAAATCGCCCCAGCAAGGCGATTTCGACTATAGCTACCTATTTCTCGGTAACGTAGTCTGTCGACTGTCTGTCGTCCGTCACATAGAACGTGCATCTTGCTTGAATCGTTCGACGTAGTTACACTTTACATGCCATTTGGCAGGTAGGCCTACACAATACACTTTCGTACTGGCCAGGGTCGATGTGCAGCCAACCTCGTCCGCTGGAATCAGGCTTCATATCCATCATGTTTCTGTGGCGCATCCTCACAGACTCTTATTTCACACATTGTGAACAATTGTCCAGATACAAAATTTCCCGGCGCTCTGTCAGCCTTACATTTGGCTGATGAGGAGCCTACTGCCTCACTTGGCATGCAGAGCACACGCTAAGAAGAAGAAGACAATAGGCCTACACTTGAGGGTTCAAATCATCCAACGACATCCCTATCGTGTTGGATGGGACCCCCCTCAGAAACAATGGAAATTTGGGGTTCAGTTTCCAGCCGAAACTTGCAATTGTCTATTTAATATGATTTACTATGCAGAATAATCAGTATTTTGTACGAGACACAATTCTTTGTTTCTATCAATAATCAATCAATCGATCTGCAAACTTGTAAAGTTAACTTAGAATTGCTGCACATCATGCCAACGAAACTGTGGCATTCTGTTGCGAATTCATTCGTTTTTTGCATTCATTTTGGACTCTTTTTTCTCTTTTAGTCGCTTCTCTTTTTTTCGCCTTAGTTTTTTAATTATTTTTTTCAGAGTGGCTGAAAATGCAGGACTGGAAAACGACTGACCAATAAAAAGGTGAAACATGTAGGACTGGAATTGACTGCGCTCTTCCCGTCATTTCCAGTAGCTACTGCGTTTTAGGGCCTCCATTTATTTATCTTAACTTGAGTTGTCGTAAGCGAATTCGTTATTTTTTTCGTTGTTGGCAGTTTTCGTTTTCGTTCGCAAGAATCATTTGCTCAAGTGTGTCGTGGCTCAGCAGCAGCAGCATCATCAGCAGCATCAGCAGCTGCTGCAGCAGCCACACTGCCGTGCAGCATTCCATGACTCCAGCGCCTACGCCTATCCTACACCAGCGCAGCCTCTGCAGCAGCTGCATGGCGGGCGGCATTTCTTGGCATTAATACTCCTCTCTCTCTCTCTATCTCCCTCTCTCTGTCAGTCTCTCTCCGTAGTCTTTACTGTCCTCGGCCACCCACAACTGTTATTCCACGGTCCAGATTTCTGCCCATTCTGCTCCGGCTTTACGCAAAGCTCTCCAGACTGACTTAGTATTAACTCTTTAGCCAGTGTAATGCACCGTCGATAGTCTTATTGCTGTACATAGGGCACTAACATTCAGGATCATGATATAGTTTGTTATTTTGTCAAGCGTTCTCCTGCGGATCTCTCGGAGACTCTGGACAGTTGACGGATTTTTCGAATCATCACTTTCCTTTTTTTCGCTTCAGTTCTTCCTTTAGTTCTAGTTATCCGCTCCCTGTTTTAGTTTTTTTATCTGTCTCAGACCTCTTCCACAACCTGTTTCCTTTCGCATCGGCCAAGCTAGATTTTGATCACACCAAATCAAAGTGTTCTTATAGGCCTGCTGAATAATTTTTCATGTTGGCTTTTCTTACTGATTATTGACTGACGGTCACGGCAAAACGCATGCTGAAAAAAATAATGGCAGCACCAAAATCCACAATCACAAAGTCAGTTCTTCACTAAAGTTTTAGTAACTGATGATGCATTAAACTTTCTTACATAATACAAACGGAACTGAGAACAAAAATAATACCTGGTATAACTATAAGATGTTAGCAAAGATATTTGAAACGTTAACAGAAATATTAAATAAATGCAATTCAGCAAAAAAAACAGTAAAAGACAACAGCAATTACATTATCATCAATGGACACAGGTTCTAAATGGATTGAAAGACTTGGTAAAATTGTTTAAATCAAATCAAGTTTATTTCAAACAAATGAAATTGTAAAATAGAAACAGTGCAAAATACAACGTTGGAATTTTCTGCACCAAGCACTGACACAATGATACACGGAACAGCTAAAGTGTTAGTGGTCCAAAAAACTAAACAGCCATAGCTTTTTCGCTATAACCAAATTCTTCTACTATAATGGTCATATGGTACCCACTAAAAGTGTCATGTCCCTAGCCATAGTGACAATCAAGTGAAGTCGTCCCATACATTGGCTTCTATCCCCCCAAATTTGGAATCAAAATCGGGCACAATTCCTTTCCATTTTTAAGATCAGGTCGATCCCCCACTTTCAAACTTGAGTTTCCCCTCCAGTTTTGGCTTCTTTTCACTTTAGGGAGAAGTTTTGCTAAAGGTTAACAATAAAGGGGAAATAAAAATAGGGGAAGTTTTGTTAAAGGTGTAGAGTGCCCAGTGAAAAACAGGCAGAAGTTTTGATCAACACCCTTAACAAAACTCCCCCCCTATTTTTCACTGGGTGCAAGCTGCACCCACCAGGTATAGGTAGAAAAGCCAATGGTCCCCTAGTTTCATAATTCAATTGTTTGATTTCAGCTAATACTTTTATGACTATCATACACAATATAACTAATGACTTCAACTGCATGTCAGATCCGTCGAGAAATAAAATGATATTCAGTTTTTGTT
>Ga0209367_1008697_pt1 | contig 13855 bp, 12 predicted proteins | sample WorMetLIZISLAND2_FD_187412 | JGI IMG/M metagenome (GOLD analysis project Ga0209367, IMG submission 187412) | Marine gutless worms symbiont microbial communities from Max Planck institute for Marine Microbiology, Germany - Olavius geniculatus... ... | reverse complement strand
TACTGCTACAATGTTAAAAGCATTTTCATCAGTCGACTGCTGTGCACGCCTGCAACATCAGCTCCAGTCGAGAGGGTGTTCTCTCAGAGTGGACTACTGATGAGACCGCACAGGGCACAGATGTCCGACACTCTGCTTGAAACTTTAGTGTTTCTCAAGTGCAACAGTGCGGCACTGGGGCGCGTTCCCCCTCGACTTAATTCCAGTTAACTGTTAACTGTTACTTTCCAGAAGACCTGAGAACCACACAAACACTGACAAACTTTTTTCCATAATTTGAATGTGTGTGTACTGGTCGTTTAGCAGTCTGCAGTTTCTGAACTTTGACTGCGTGGTTTGTGTACTGCATTATTTACATTAGGTTTTGGATTTTGCTTGTGTGGTGCTCAGACGACGAGTCAGCGTTGAATGAGGTGAACATCATGGCGGTGTCGCGGTGGCTGCTTTGCATGTACAAAAGCATGGATGAGTTTGCTGAGAATGATGCTACGCTCGCTGAGCTCCGTGCATTGAAGATGCTCCCACTGGCCCATGGCCGATGTGTTACCAGCGTGGCACAGGACACTGTATTCTTCCCGGTCACGTCTTCCGCCGTGGATAAACGAGGTTTATATGCACTGATAATAATGATAATGATCTGAAATAATATTAAATTGGTGAAGTTGCTCTTGCTTTCCAGTGGCCAGTGTGTTACCAGCACTGCATAGGATACGTGTCTTCTTCCTCGTTATGTCTAAATGAGGTTACGTTGTGTTAATGTTCTCGCTGTCTTTGCGTGCCATGGGAGTTTTAATGCCCAGTCCCCATCCTATTATCCACCAGTACAGTTTCAAGGAAATTGGAAGCAGATTTATTCACTTTGTGTGCACTTTTAATTTAAACGTAAAGAACATGTAATGTTGCATAATTAAGTAATGAGAAAACTATAGCGTATTTGGTATCGGCTGGTGATGGCATTTACAGTCAGCCAGTGAATCACTGTGACCATCTTATAATTGTTTTTATTATTGCTGTCAAAGTCTGTCTGTTCTCTGTGTACACTACAGCCAGTCTGTCAGTGCTGGAATCGGACATTGATACGGTTCATCCGCTGCTGCTTGGAGCTGAGTCAGCCTCCGGACCACTGATCTCTCGTCTACTGGAGCAGGTCGGCGTCAGACGGCTCACAGCAACTGATGTCATTCATCATCACATTCTACCGACACTGCGTTCTGATGGCTGGCGGGTAAGCGCTGTGCATTATCGGGATTAAAACTACAATTTGTGGTATGTCAGCAGTGGCACTGTGGCAGGACAGAGCAGTTGCCCTCTCTAAGTTTTTGCTGCTAGAAACTGTTTGACAATTTTTGCTTTCACTGAAAATTTTTGTTTAAAAATGCAAACTTTGGGTATAGAAATTTTACTTGGGAAAAATTTAAAGGCAGAATTGAAATTTCGAGCGCCAGTAATCTGCTCTGTCAGAAATTTGCAGATGTTTGTCAGAGAATTACAACTACCTGACGCTAGTGCTCTCCCTTTTTACGCGCGATAGCAGAATGCTTCACGCGTCTTAGCCATGGCCTGGGCGTCTGTCTGTCTGTCCGTCTGTCAAGCTGCGGTATTGTGTCAAAACGATGCAAGCTAGGATCATGAAATCTTCACTGTGGGCTGCCCCAAGGACTCCAGTTTATTGTGACAAAATTTTGTTCCCCTGTTGCAGGGGTTACCCTTGAACGAGAGCATCAAAGAGGGGTACCCCCTGAAAAGACGTTATTTTGCCATTATTGGCTTGTATAGGTACAGACATGCTACTTATCATAACAAGCACTGGTGACAGGCTTTTTAAATTTATCAACACTGATGACCTTGAATGACCCCCAAAACTGGTTTTTAGTAATTTTTCGCAATTTTTGGATTCAACGCACATTTCAACACTGAATTGCGACGAAATGGCTGGAAATAGACCAAGACAACCTGCATATGAAATTTTCAGCATTAAACATAGATTTTAGCAGTCCAAGTACCGACCCCCTAGGTTCAAGGAGACTGGTGCAGGAGGGCATCAAAATGGCTACCCTCCTAAAAAGTGGTTATTTTACCGCAATTATCTTATTTAGCTTGAAAACGGTTGCAGATAATCACAGACATGCTGTTTATCATAACAAGCAATAGTGACAAGCTTTTTATTGGTGTCAACGTCGATGACCTTGAATGATCTTGAACCCCCAAAATATGGGTTTTTATTGAATTTTTTGCAATTTTTTGGCTGACACACATTTTAGGGGAGTGAATTGTGCCAAAATGGCTGGAGATGGACCTGGACAACCTGTGAATGACATTTTTAGCATAGAACATACGTACATTTTTAAGAATGTAAGTTTTGATCTTTTAAATTCAAGGAGTCTTCCGTATGGAGGTTTCAAATTTAAGTACTTTTTCAAGATGCATTAATATCTTATTGCTGTAGGCCTACACTGGTTGCCAAAGTCTCAAGACCGCTGCTATCGCGTGTCACATGAGCTGCTCAAATTACTTGTTTTTAAACCCATGATGCCACTGTATGACAGTTACAATAAAGTTTTTAGTCATCTGCTTCCACACATACTTTGCATTTTTGAAATACATTTAGGGTCATACTGCAGAGAAAGAGATATTCTAGGAACTACAGTATTGACTTTATTCTTTATTTTTATTAAACTCGTATTCTAGCCAGTGAACAAAATTGAGCACGATAGTGATGGATATTATCTACATACTGGAGGAACCACAGAGTTAGCCTTCCATCATTATTTGATTGATATTTGCAGTCGAAGCCAGACAACGTGCTAGTGACGTACATGATCTACATACTGGAGGAGCTGCAGACTCAGTCTAATGTCATTGACATGGCTGAGCTGCAGTCAGTCGCAGTGCTACTAACCAATGACGGCCTGCGTCGACCGTCCGATGATCCGGTCCACTTCAGTGCCAGCTACTCGGGATTTGACCTCAGCGCCAAGCTGCCAGGTTACATCTGTGCCTGAGCTTCAAATAGTTTGATTTCCTGTCGTTTTGTGGTACAACAAGATATACGTTGAGCTGGTTTGTCTGCTTTAAACACCTTGGGTCAGCTACAGATCTCAGAAATTGCTTGTGTTAGTGTTTGCAGATAAGTTACAGTCTGCTGCACAAAAAAGTTGCACGATAAATTCACAACATGTTGTTAAGTCCACAAAAAACCGAAAGCCAGCAACAACTGTACAATGTTGTGCATCACGTGTCAAGATGTTGTACAGTTTGTTGTGGAACTTGTTGTTTAACGCATAGGAAACAAGTCAAAGTAGTGGAATTATGAATTTTTCACCGAGTAGATTAAGAAGTCTTTTTTGTGAGCTATTTGCATGCAGAATTCATGTGAGTGAAATTTATGTTGTAAATTTTTTGTTGCATTGCAGGACTGGTGGTCAACTCAGCTTTTTTCTTTTAAGGGATAAGAGATCATTGTCTTACAGACTATATCGGTGAAGGTTTAATGTGATTGATTGGGGTGGTGGTATGTCTGCTAGCTGTACCACAGGTTCAGTTGTGTGCTAAGCTCGGCATTGGATATTGCATATGAACAGAATAGATGCTATTTTTACGCACAAAAGCAGCTACTGCTTTCAGTGCATCTTTGCCATTGCAATTCTGTCTGTCCGTCCATCTGTCTGTTTGTCTGTCATACGGGTGGATCAGTCAAAAATGCCGCAAGCTAGGATTATGAAATCTTTGCCGTAAACTACCTGGAAGACTCTAGTTTCAGGAATCGTAAAGCTTTTCCATAAATTTGAAGGGGGTCACCCTGAACGAGAGCGCTAAATGAGAGGGGGTGGGAAAAATTTGTGAGTTTTAGCCAGTAAGTCGCTGTATCTCACTAACGGTGCAAGATAGGGCCTAGGTTACTATTAATCACTCATAGGAAGTTGTACACTGGCTTTCGATTGCCACCGAGATCAATGACCTTGGATCACCTTGAACATCAAAATAGGGTGTTTATGGATTTTTTGGCGATTTGGGGCTGCGACACAAGTTTATATCATTCACAAGGTGGCGCCAAGGAACTATCGTTATGCGATTCAGATAGAGAATTTGGTATTTGTATATTAGCTTATCGTGAACACCTCAATTTTCAGCTAAACTACTGAACCGGAACTGCTATAGCCTTTTGCACGTTTCATTAGCATTAGCTCAAATTTCTTGGTTGAAATTATTACTAAAATTTAACTGCTTATTTACGACTTTCTCTTCAGTTGTTCACGCAGTTGTCAGTAGGCTGATGTGACTGCATGTAGGCTACAACTGGACACTTGTGGATGGCCGTTACCTGAGCATGTCAAAGATTGCTGTGCACAAGTGGAGAGAGTTTCTGTCAAGTCTCGGTGTCCTCGACTTTCTGGCAGTCAGACAGAAGACTCACACATTCACCCATGCTGAGCTGGTACGATGTGTTTTTTATACTCCATACATCTTCTTTTGGTTTTTATCAGTCTTTCTTACTTATCTCAATCCTGTATCTTTGGCATTCCCACGATTGCGATTCTTCACTGTTACTGTCATCGACTTTCTATAATATTATATCTATCTATAATATTATAAATAATATTGTTATACCTCAACGCAAAATACCCGTATGCAATTGGTACAAATCGTCACATGACATTCACAAATACACACTATTCTCCAACCAATCAGCCATTATTGCGGTAACTATTGACTGGTTGTGTCTCATTAATATTCAAGACGTCTATAACCATGCCAGCGACAGACGGCTGGCTGGCTGTATATTAGCTTTACCATATGTCGTAGTGTCATTTATGCATATATTGTGGCTAAACAGTATGTCATACGTTAGCAGCAGACGACCTTGTTGTTTGTTTATTTTGTTTGAAGGGACTATAAAATACACAAATTTTGCATTGAGGTATAACAAAGCAGCCAAGGTTGAAGACTGAGGGTAACATTTTTTTATGAACTTTTGGGAAAAAAATTTTTCATAAATGATAATGATAATAATAATAATAATAATAACAACAACAACAACAATTACGCATACTTGGTTGTTTCTAGATTTTTTGGATTTTCTACATCCTAGCTTGGGATCACAGTTTTCCTTGTTTCAGTCCTATTTAAAATTAGTTTGCCTCCTGCTAGGTGTGTATTATTGTTAAGTAAACATGAAAATTTGACTGCCAGTTGTGTTGTTGTTGTATCTTGTAGTCTGCATCTGCGTGGTCGGACTGTGCTGCGGTTCTGCCCCCTGGTGAATACAGACTAGTTGACTACGAGTGCGAGGAGTTTGCTGCGCTGGTGACACTCAACACTGAACAGTCGTCCCTGCTTCAACAGATGCTAGTGTTGTTTGAGCTGCTCGACAGATTCTGGGATAGCAACTTTGCACGATACAGACTCACGCAGGTTAGCCTTACTGATGATGATGCTTAGCATACTTGTTTATAGAGGCGAAGTTATTATTTACAAGCAAGCTAGAGTAAATTGATGTTCTATAAACTGAATTTTTGTGTTCGTTTGCCAAAAAGGAACTACAGACATTATATTTTTCTGACATTTATTGTGAGATAGAAGTGACTTGATTGGGTTTTGGTTTCACATGGTCAAGGTCAAAGCACAACAAAATATGCCATGGTGGTATCTGATGCATTCGTGGATTGCATCAAACTTCAGTCATTAATGTGCATTGGGATAAGGATAAACTGATTAAGTTCAGAATTTAAAAGGTCAGAGGTGAACCTCCCAGTGTGCAGAGGCATTGCCAGTCAGTTGATCAGTCAGTCAGTGAATAATAAACTTTTGACCTGTGGTTTACAAGCTCAGAGAATAATAAAAAACTAATAAAATTGCAAAAACTGTCTGCGTGAAATGAGAAATAAATATAAGAGAACTGAAAATCAGTCCAAATACACTCGCTGGAATGGTCGGTTATTTTTTCAGGTTTCCTTTGTAGGATGCAATGTCAGACAGCTGTTCAAGTGAATGTGGCTGACTTTCTCTGTTCCAACCATTTAGATTTTTAGTGATGCGGATGTGAGAAGTTTGTGGCTGATAACAGGTGCTGGATGCGGCTGGACATGAAGTGCGTGAAGTGGAGACATCATTTGCAATGGTGCTGAAAAGTCTTGCCTGGCTACCGGTGATGGTGTCGGATGGCGGCAATCAGATCGCAGGGCGTCTTGAAGTCGGCTCCAAGTTATTCGTGAAATCATCGGAAGCTGAGCGTCTACTGGCCGGTCATGTATCCTACTTGCTGCCAGACCCTCTTGTTACCAGCACTCTGGCAGAATTTCTTGGCATACAGCATAGCATTAGTGTTGACTTTGTGGCCGAGTTGTTGAAATCATGGTGTGATCGACACGGGCAATCGTCCACCCCGGCGACTTTCCGAACGTCGCTGCAACACATGCAAGCAGTTTACCAGTTCCTCGATCTACAAATGACGAAGCATCAGTTGCAAGAACTGCTTCGCAATCACCCCGTCATATTCTACCCCGTCGGTGACGTCGTGGAGGGTCAGTTTCTGTACAGGTCGGAGGTGGTGTGGGCTGATGACACCAGGCTGTTTGAAAAGTACCGCGAGTCGTTGCTCAGTGCAGATCCAGCATCAGCCAAGCTGTATCGCTATCCACTTTGTGTTGTGTACCGGGACATGGAAGACTTTTTCACACGGACAATGTGCGTTCTGAGAAGTCCTGGGATTCCTGAACTGGTGGAGTTGCTCATTCACATCGCCAGTACCAGTGTTGTATCGAAGGCTCTGCCCGATGTGCTAGCAATCTTCTCCGTCATTGGTCGAGCCCTACTAGCCAACAGCGATGTGATTGGTCAAGCCAGAGACAGTGTGATTGATGAGAGTTTACGGAGGCAGATGAAGCGTCTGAAAGCGGAAAAAGTGATTCCGGGTAAGAATGGTTCCTGGTTACACCTGGATTGCCGACCTATGATTGCTGATGACCGGCAGCTGGAGAAAATGTTCCCACAAGATGCGGCAGTGTTTTTTGTGGACTGTGGAGAGAAGCTTGGCATTGGAAACAGTCGCAAGAAACCCGGCCACACAGGTCTGTCCTTGAGTCTAACTGCAGTGTATAGTGTTATATTGCAGTATTGTTATTATACTTATTTTAAATGTCTCATTCTCTGATACTAGACCTGCTGTCAACCTCTCTTACAATGTCTTCCATTTTTGGCTGAAAATTCTTCTTTTCTCCTGGTCTCTTTAGTTTTTTCTCTCACGGATGGAACTCGCGGATCACCAACTAGCTCATGTCTTAGATTTTTTTGGGCATTGTTAACTTTGGTAAAGTATAGCAGATTTAAAACAGTTCGACTGGCTTTTAGGTGTACTACAAATGTGTACTTACTTACTATGCAAAGACCAACCTGGCTAATTATGCACCCATTTTGATAGGCTGCAATACGCATTTTGCCAGTCTGTCCAACTGTCTGGGGTGTACTTCTAACTCGAATACTAAAAGGTGCAAAACACCAACGTGTCAATGTTCTCCAGGCAGGATTAACCAGTGTACCAATTTTCAGATAGTTGTCTCCACCAATGGAACAAAGTGAATTGGAGGAGATTATGAGATTGGTCGATCTGTCTGTTGTTGTGTCCGTGTGTGTGTCTGTCTGTGTGTCTGTGTACACGAATTGGTGGAGATTTGCACTCTAACGAGCACTTTCTAGTTTTCTGTTAGTTTTACTGTATTCTTTTCTTGCTTATTTTTGTTGGATGCATACAAATATCTTCACAGTATAATGCTGATGCTATTGTGGTCTGCCTGTTAGAACAATTGTGTGGTCACTGTTGTACCATGTTTTGAAGAATTACTAAATTTATGCCTTGAATAAACAACGCTGGAATTTAGCTTTCAAACTGTCAAATGGTTTTTGAAATCTGCATGCTTGATGCTTGAAGGTTCCGGTAAAGTCACTGAATTTAACTTTTGAAACCAAGTTGGAGCGCTTAACGTTTTGAGTAGTGGACGCCACTACGTCACTGAATGTAGGGTGATGCTTGTTACATATGACAGGGCTGGAACTGGAGAGTATACACAAGTTCCTGACAACACTTGGAGTCCAGCGGCTGACAGAGTGTATCCGCATTGTTCCACAGACGGAGTTGTACAAGCCTTGTCCGTCACTGCAGGCCTATGTGCGTCAGGTGGTACCGTGGATACAGAAACAGCTGTACACGGAGTTCACTGATATCTACAATTTTTTCGTCAGCAGCGACATCAAAGCTCAGCTCGCTGTCATGAGATTTGCTGAGGTTTGTCCATGGATGCTGTTTATTTGCTACTCAGAGGAACTAAGAGTGTGTGTATTGGTCACATTGAGCTAATTGTATGATTGATTAACACATGAACTTTGTACAATTGTGACTTACCGGTGCAGCATTGTAATTTAGATTTTAATTTGGTTTTATCCAATATGTATTTTACGGTAGTCCGTTACAGTTTCTTGATGGTTGAAGTCTAAACAGATTTTTTAATCAGCTGCTTGTGCTCTCATATTTAGTAACATAAAACTGATTGAACTGATTGATTTTATTTACTTGCGGACACGTTTGTTTGCCCATCATGTATGGAAAGTGACCGACTTGGAGATGAAGCAGATGATGAGTGATGACATCAGGCAGCAAGAACTGTACAAACTGTGAGAACTTTGAGAGCAACCAGAAACCAGGCAGAAATGAGATGCTGATGTGGTTCTGGGTAGCTAAACTGGAGCTGATATATTCGGGACCAATCTAGCAGACATCATGTCGGTCAGGTTGACGGACAAATGTCCAATCGTCTGTCTGTAGTATTTGCATAGCTGTGTTATTGTGGTTGTAGGTAGCTAAACTGGAGCTGGTTTATTCGCTGACAAATCTACCAGACATCGCGCCAGTCGTGTTCAGTGAGAAATGTCGTTTGATGAATGATGAGGAGTTATACGTGCATCGTGACAGTGTGACATCGTACGCTGACATTAACCGTGAACTGGCACGATACTTCAGCTGCACCGGACACACCAATACACCTCCAGACAGTGTGTCACAGATGTCCAGAAATGCCTTCAGACAGCTCAAGTGTGTGGCTTATTATAGTAGTAATTAGTACTACTACTAATAATAATGGGTACTGGCGTCGACTTACTGTACACACTACACAGCAGCCATTGTTGTTTTTTGATGATGATTTATTGCACTCATGATGCATAACGTTACATAAATAACTAGCTTCAGTCAGAGATCTTAAGTCTCTGCAAAGTGTCATCTAAAATTTTGAGTAATCTAGACAAGAACCAAGATGGAGAGACAGGCAGACAGACAAGCCGGTACGCGACTTGTGAGCTGGCTCACAAATGCTGCAAGCTTTGCAGCATACTGCCGACGTAGTTGATGTGTTTGTGTTTGTCGGCTCTGCTCTATCTAATTAATTGGGTATTAATGTTTGCTGTTGCATTCTATCAGTTCTATCTGTCGATGAATGCCGTAATTTGCCCATTGCTGACTAGCGCTCCTTTCCCCACAATGATAGGATATTTGATGAATTGATAACTTCAGCACTGCAAGTAATAGCCAGACTTACATGCATTTGTTTCCCCTTAATAGCATGCTTACTTTGATACTGCTCTGTGGACAGACACAGCCACAGCATTGCTGTCTGACAGTAAGGGTCGTTTATAGCTTGCAGCATTGCGAGCCAACAGAGCTGCAGGTATGAGCTCAGACAACTTTTCAAATTAACTACTCATAGTGTTCACATTACTAATAATATTTATATTTATAATAACATGTAATTGTCTGTGTGTGTATTGGCTTTTAGACATCTGCTGGGAGAGATACAGCCACTGCTACAGAGCCGAAGTCATGAGCTCAGACAACTGATGGATGAATATCGCTTGGAAGAGTTGCCTGAGACTGAGGAACTCTGGGAAGTGCCTTTGCCCAGGATTATCATGCCTTCCAAACTACCAGGTCTCTAGCTTTAGGCCGTCATTATGTTGTGTAAAATAATCGTTTTGTTTACATTTTGTCTGCAAGTCTTGCAAGACATCTTGCTTGAACACATGTCAATGACACAACATGCTTACACCTGAGTCAGAACAGTTGCAAGAATGTGTGACATGTTTGCAACTGGTTTATTTTGCATGCAGCAATGACAGTTTTACTGGTGATTGAAGCAGTTTGCTTTTTATAGTAATATATTTAAAGTAATATTTTTTTCTTTTGCTTGGTTCTTTTGGCATGACTGGTTGATTTAAGCTAGTGCTTTGATGCTGATGGTTGGCCAGCAAGAGGACATAATTTGGCCTTTGAAAAAGACACGATACCAACCACTGCAACCAGTGCAAGTGGTTTCCATCTATTGCTGCACATTTCTTTATGCAGCCTGCTTAAATGGTTTGACGGATCCAGATGTCATTTGGCAGCGACACTTGTGGGGTCAAGGACACATTATGCCAGATGGGGTCTCTCACCCCCAGCAAAAGGGTAGATATAGGTCTGAACGCCTAACCAAAACATGTAATTGCAAATTGTTGTTGCTGCCCTCTGGCGAATAGATACCAAATGACTTTGGTTGCTTGTTATTATTATTATCCTCTGTGTACGTGTGTGTTTGTGGTACAGTAGCTGACAGGTCGGCCGGTGGAGATGCAGAGGCTGCATTGTCAGCTGGTGATGTTGAGCTTGAAGGAGATGGCGGACTGCTTAGATGCTGGCCGCCAAAATCATCTCACACTCTCCCCACTGCTCCAACAGCACACCCAGGTATTACTAGCTTGCTTTCTTTGCTTTGTGGTTATTTATCATTACTGTTATCTTAGTCTAGTGTCAGATATCTTAGTTTGTATAATCATTGTGTTTTTTATTCTGACTAATTAATTGACAGTTACTGTTGGCTATTGCGTGGTAGCATTTTAGCCAGTAAAGGTTGCATTTTGTATAATATTTGATCTTATTTGTCTGTAAAAGCTTTCCTTCAGTCTGGAACTCACTGTCATATAAGTTAACTGTAGATCCACCAACTTCTCAGCACTTTTTATGCACGAAAGCAGCTACTGCTTTCAGCGCATCTTAGCCATCACAAATCTGTCTGTTCATCCGTCTGTCCATCTGTCTGTCCATCACATGGGTGGATCAGTCAAAAACGGTGCAAGCACCAAATCTTTACCATCAGCTGCCTGGAAGACTCTAATTTGAGGAACCGTAAAACTTTTCCATAAATTCGAAGGGGGTCACCCCCAGTGAGGACAGGTTTCCTTGAACCTAGAAAATTGAGACTTGGACCATTGATCACTGGCTGGGTGAGGGCGCTAAATGAGAGGGAGGTGGGAAAAATTTGCGATTTTTAGCCAATAAGTCGCCAATAACAGTGCAAGATAGGGCCTAGGTTACTATTGATCACTAATAGGAAGTCGTATACTGGCTCTCGATTGCCACTGAATTCAATGACCTTGGATGATCTTGAATGCTAAAATAGGGGGTTTTTATGTATTTTTGGCATTTTCGGGCTGCGAGACACATTTCAAGAGCGAATTGCACTGAAACCAATTGAGAAAGACATAGAAAAGCTGCATATAAAATTTTCAGCATTGAACGTAGATTTCAACAGTCCAAGTCTCGAATTTTTTTTTTGGTTTAAGGAAACTTGCGCATGAGGGCATTAAAGAGCGGTGCCTTCATTAAAGTCATTATTTTACCGCTGTTGGCCAGTTTTTCATGAAAACGGTTGCAAATAGGCATGGGCATGCTACCTATCACAACAAGCACTGGTGACGAGCTCTCCAGTTGTATCAACATCGATGACTTTGAAAGACTGAAATAAGGGGTTTTTATTGATTTTTGCGATCTTCGGCTGCAGCGCACACTCTAAGAATGAGCTACGACGAATTGGCTGGAGATAGACTGACAGTTTGCGAACAGTAACTGCTATAGGCTTTTGCGCGTCTCGTGAGCATTAGCTCATATTTCCTGTAAGCATAAGTTAGAAACTGAACTGTTTGACGTTGTCTATAGTAAGCGTAAACACTAAGTCTTGTCTCTGCTATTGCTATTATGCAATAATATGCTTATGATTCTTTTGCAAAACATCATGGTTTTAAACAAATTGTTTGCTTCATTTATTCATTAATTGATCACTTGCTGTTGTGTAGGAAGTGGCAAGTCATCAGTTCCGTCGATCTGGCCTCCGCCTGCACCGCCAGAGTACATCGACAGATCACAGCTCTTGACTAATCTACGACCGGCGTCATTTGCAGCGACACATCGGCCTGATGAGCAGTTTGATGAGCGCAGTGATGAATCTGACACTGATGCTGCTGCTGCTGCTGATGCTGATGATGATGATGGTGCACGACTGATAAGGCAGCGATCCTTGGGCTCAGCCACAGGCCCATTGAAGCCCAGCACCGATACAGCGGAGCACCACCGTGACAGCGAGTTTCACCACCCAGCCAGTGGTGACGCTGATGGGGGCGTACCGAGACGGTCGTCATTGGACGTGTCACGTGATCACCACCAACTGAAACGCACCTCGTCTGATGAGTCCGATGTACGGGCTAAGAGACCGCCCTCAGACCGGGCTAGTTATAGCAGTAACGTGTCCCCGAGTCACGTTGGTGGATCGTTGAGTCATGGCTCAGTGATCTCTGGAGAGGATGCACACACAACAGGTAAGACAGGATAACGTAGGCAAATCAGGCAATGTTAGGCTTAGAGATACAGATGCGTAAATAGAGGTAGAATAAAGGATAAAGATAGCAATAGTGATATGAAGATGAAGTAATGAAGATACAGAGATAATTATAGGAAAAAGTTGAAGGCAAAAAGATATTAAATATGTGCAGTATGGCTGGCTGCATGCATAAGTTAGTTTCATAAACAAATGTGAACGTGAAAATTAATCATTAAGAACATACAATCTTGGCCTCGAGTTAGTCACGGGTCCTGTTGCAAATACAAGTCACAGGATGGGCATGTGTATAAGCACAGAGAAAACGGAAGTCCAGCACATTGGCAGACATCCAAAGTCGATGACCATAACCATCAACCAGCAGAAATTGAAGAAGACAGACGCATTCACCTACCTCAGAGGAGTGATTAGTTCTGATGGCACTTCAGAGCAGGATATTCAAAGAAGAATTGGACTGACCTGTAATGGAATGAACAGATTGGCTACTATCTGGAAAAGCAAGGACCTTAGCACGGAAACAAAGGTGCTTGTATACAACTCCATGGTGATAGGAATTTTGATCTACAACTCTGAAACCTGGATGCTGACAGACAGACTAAATAATAAGCTACGAGCATGCGAGATAGGTTGTTTTCGGAAAATCCTTGGTGTGTCAAGAATCTCTCGCATCAGAAATACAGACATCAAGAATCAGCTCAACATCCAGCATGACATTGTGGACAGGATCCATAGCCGCCATCTTAGATTCTTCGATCATGTAGTCAGAATGCAGCTTTCTCAATGCCCACATTGAGCCCCCACCGAGGTCAGCCACCTTGCCGTGGTGGTGGGGCTCAGCACCGATGACCCGAAAGATTTCTAAAATCTGGAGGCGAGGAGCGACTAAGTGCTGACCAAATTCGTGTAGGCATATTGCTACACGATACCAGTTCTCTTGTGCTGGTTTCAGCTTCACAGCTGACTACGGCTTTATAGCCGTCTACTTACGGCTTTCAGCCATTTATTTACGGCTTTAGAGCCGTTACGGCTTTATGGCCGCTACCTGTAACCTTCTGGTTACATTCGGGGACGCGCATTGGGCCGAGCTGATACGGCCTCAGTGCTGGGCAGGTGTAAGAGCCTGTCCACCCCGGAGGTAAGGCCCACATTGAGCCCTGTGTGGT
>Ga0209367_1008696_pt1 | contig 13857 bp, 9 predicted proteins | sample WorMetLIZISLAND2_FD_187412 | JGI IMG/M metagenome (GOLD analysis project Ga0209367, IMG submission 187412) | Marine gutless worms symbiont microbial communities from Max Planck institute for Marine Microbiology, Germany - Olavius geniculatus... ... | reverse complement strand
TCTTTTTAGAGGGAGTGCCCCTCTTTCGTTCTCTCGTTCATGGGGACTCTCTTGACCCAGCGGCATGAAATTTTGTCACGAAATACTAGAGACTCTAGGCTATCATATGGTGAAAACCAGAGCTCTCTATCTCACCTGGGCTCCAATCGGTACCGGGTCGTGACGGACGGACGGACGGACAGAATTACCGTAGCTAATACGCGCTATTGCGCGTAAAAACGTGGACCGGCGCACCGTAAAACTTCAGCTGGTGCTCTGTGCTCTGTTCTAAACACTTCTCGCAAAGTAACAAGTACACTATTAGGTGCTAATTACATGACTATTCTTCGTACCAGACCAGAATTTCTGGCTGTTGAGCCGAAATTGTTGCAGTCGAATGAAATGTAGGCCTATCAGAGGTCCGTATTGACTTATGAGACACAGTGTAAATGATTAACAATTAGGCTTAATCGTTAACAGTTTCAGTAATCTGCTTTCCAGAAATTACGACTACTTGCTTTTAATCGAAGCTAACGATTATGTGATCGTCAGTCTTATTCTGCAAAGTTGACTGTTAGAAAAAAAATAAAAAAATAATCGTTACCAACAACCGAGCTTTAAGCCTACGTTTTACGCCAACACCAAGAGTCTTAGCCTATACATTCACAACAAATATAACAAGAGGGTGCGGCCGTTGAGGGGCCGCCGCTATGGGGCCGTCTTTGCAGTTGAGTACGTGCGTGCTGTTTTGGGGCTTTCTAGGTCTGTTTGTTCCTGCGGTAGAGGGCACGAAACCGAGGTCTAGTTTAGTCAGTAGTCAGGTGAATGCGATATTTAGTCGTAACAATGTGACATTATTGGCTTTGTAAGATATTTTTCGGCGCAAAGTAAAGCGACTGGTTGAGGATTTTTTGCAAACTGCGCAATTAGAGGGGGGTAGGGAAAATCTGCGACATCCAGCCGATATGGCGTTGCCAGAGCGAGATAGTGGCGCCATCTAGTGAATGATTATGTTTTACTCGGCCTTCTGTGAAACTAGCCAAAAGCTGTACGGATGAGATCTATGGATGATAGCCGCCGTGACCTTGACCTCTGACCCCTTAAAATTGGTCCACGGGGTGCTCGTGTCCCAGGGACCCTTCCTACCAAGTTTGGTATTCGTAGGCCTTTTCGTTTTCCCTCTAGGTGGTGGCACGGGATAGACAGACAGACAGACAGACGGACGGACAGGTCAACACATGATGGGGCCTCCTTCTAGAAAGGACGGCCCCATAAAAAGTATATGAGCTGCACGAAAGCTTTAGGGCCTGCGTTGATCACCTGTGTGGGTGCGCAGATGTGCTTTGAGGTGTGAGCTTTTGCCGTACATTTTGCTGCAGTCGACGAACGGACAGAAGAACACGTACTGATCACACGCAACTCCTCCCTGTGACGCCACCACCGGCACAGCTGCTGCTGTTGCTGCTGCTGCTGATGGTGAAAAAGATTGGTTTTCACCTGTAGTGTGACCGCACAGGCGTGTTTTCACCTGTGCTCGCTTGCTACAGTCTTTCAAAGAACAACCACCGAAAACCTGGTTTAAATAATCCCTACTCCGTAGCTCTGCAGGAATCGTTTCTGCTGTTGCTGCTGCTGCTGATGATGATAAAGATTGGTGATTTCGCAGATGAGCTTTCAAGTGCGTTCGTTTGCCGTAAGCCTGACAGCAGCCGGGTATAGGACATTGGTACAGCTTCTGCTGGTCGTTGGCGAACGACGACGAACATGAAGACGGGTTTTTTCGCCTGGAATTTCCCCGAGGCGCCTGTCCGTGCCCGCCTGGAAGCGAGTGTTTCTGGCCGCCGCTGGCAAATAACAACGGCGGCGGAGGAGACATGGAGGCAAAGTTATCATCCACTGGAACATATTGCCAATAAGGAATACAGGAATAAGACGGCGAAAGCTGCCGGTTGCAGGTCGTACTAACGACTGAGTCGCCCTCTGGCGTGTTACAGTGAAACGTTTTGTCGACGCTGGCGGTGGCAGTGGCGTCCTCTACCGAACCGAAATGAAACGTCTGCACCGAAGTGTCGCATTCCCAGTCCGGTGTCAGCAAATCGCCCGCCGATAGCCCTTCTCCGCCGAATATCGACGCGATATCGGACAGCTGATCTTGACCTGTATTTCCCGCCATTTCTGATGACGTCACGACTGATCCGTGGTGGTCACGTGACCCCGCGCGACAAATCGGATCCGGAAATGAAGCGGGCGTGACGTCATCGCCGAGGCACGACTCGATCTCGCTCAGCTCGTCGTACCAATTACTACTTCCAATCGCGGCGCTGGCGGCGGTGCTGGTTTCTAATGCCGGTCCGTATTCCGATAGTGCTTCCGGTTGTCTGCCGATGACGTCACTGCCGCCGAGGCCAAGGCCGTAGTGGCTTCGTTCCGGGACGTCGGAGCCTCGTTCTGAGACGGCGAGCATCATGCCTTTGGCCAGCGCATCAATGAACTGCAGACTTTGCAGTTGCTGCATTTACTGTAGCAAAACGCAGAACAACAGACAGACTATATCAGTCACAATCAGTCATTCATTACATCCACCAAAAAGTATGGGATAAAGGTAGAAGGCGAAGTACGGTAGGCCTACTTGCTATAGCGCTTCTTACATGAGACACTCAGCGTGATCGGAGTCAAATAGACGTTGCGCTGGGTACCAAAACGTCACGCTTGAGAATCAAGAGATGCTACCATAACGTCTCATTAGCAACAAATGCGTCACTGCCGCGTGTTCAGGCGATAATTCCACGGCATCAAACTAGGTACCAAAACGTCACACTTTGGGGATCAGAAGATAGTACCATAACGTCACAATGGCAACATATGCGTCATTCCCGCGGGCGGCTGGCTGTGGGGTCTAGGCCTACATGCACTGATGGTTTGGTGATCAGCGGCCTTCAATTGCCTGAGAAAATTTGAGGGGGGTAAATTATGGTCTTTTGGCACTGAACCAAAACCGGAAGTGACAATCGAGATTTTCTTTTTTGAGAGTGTTGTAGAGCTGAGTGAGACCTAACACGCAGTAAAAAATCACGCCGATCAGTCGAAAAATTAGCGAGATATACAACAACGAACAATGCGCGCAAAATGGGCGATTTTTGGACCATTTTGGAGGGCCTGCGACCCCAAACCTCCAACGCGCACCCCTATAATAAGTCGCGCGTTGCGTTCAGTGATACCTGGCCGACCACGCGCCACACCGAAAAATTTTGGGCCGCATGGTTGCAGAAAAGTTAAGAGCGACAAAATGAATGGACATAAACCGATATCAGCTGCGAACAAGAACTGCCATTAGCTCTCGCGCGTCTTATGAGCATTAGCTCAGATTTCTTGTTGACTGATCCACCGGTGTGACGGACGGACGGACAGACGGACAGACAGAGTTGCGATGGCTAAGACGCGCTACAGCAGTAGCTGCTGTTGCGCGTAAAAAGCCCTTGCTGCATTAACTACAATTAATTTGAGCAACGCTCATGAGACGCGCGACAGCCTTAGCAGTTCCGGTTCGCACATTGTCTTGGTTTATCTTCAGCCATTTCGTCGCAATTCGCCTTTGAAGTGTGAACAGCAGCCGAAAATTGCAAAAAAACACTAAAACACTTTATTTTGGAGGTTCAAGCTCATTGAAGGTCACCGATGTTAATAAAGATAAAAAGCTCGTCACCAGTGCTCGTTATGATAAGCAGCATGTCTATGCCTATCTGCAATTGTTTTCACGTTAGACGAGCCAATACCGGTAAAATGACCAGTTTTTAAAAAGGTACGTCTCTTTGACGCTCGCGCACGCAGGCATCCTTGAACTTACGGTGTCTATAGACTTAAACTGCTAAAATCTGCGTTTAATGCTGAAAATTTCATCCGCAAGTTGTCTTGGTCTATCTCCAGCCATTTCGTCGCAATTCAGTTTTACATTGTGCCCTGCAGCCAAAAATGGCAAAAAAATTTACTAAAACCCCCATTTTGGGGGTTTAAGGTCGATAAAAAGCCCGTCGACAGTGCTTGTTATGATAAGCAGCATGTATGTACCTATTTGCAACCGTTTTCACATTATACGAGCCAATAGCGGGAAAATGACGTCTTTTAAGGGGTAGCCTTCTTTGACGTTCGAGGGAACGCCCTCACCCTGAGGCACGAAATTTTTTCACGATAAACTATAGTCCTTGTGGCAGCCCACAGTGAAGATTTTGTGATCCTAGCTTGCTTTGTTTTGACACAATACCGCAGTGTGACGGACGGACGGACAGACAGACGGACGGACATCTCGACTATGGCTAAGACGCGCGCGCGCGAGGCATTCTGTTGGCGCGCGTAAAAATCATTGTTGCAATGTGCGATGCAGCTTTATCATACCCTGCTTTTTAAAGAAATATACAGGGTGGGCCAAAAACGTGGCACTTTACTTTTGTCTATATTTTCGCCAATTATTGACCGATTTTCAAAATTCTTTCACTGGCACACTTTGCAAACAACTTGCAATGACGTGATTATTACATATCCCACCACACGGTAAACGCGTTTCTACACTACCTTGTAAAATATCAATGAAATATGCATACATAACGATAATAACAAACAAACATTTTGGCAAAATTGAGGAAAAAAACACTACAGACTAACATTGCAGTGAATGGTCTGTATGACACTAAACTGTGTGGGTTCAACACAGTCTAGTGTCATACAGATCATTTATCGCAATGTCGGTCTGAAGTGTTTTTTTCATTTACCTAAGTTTTTGTTAATATCGTTTATTTGCTTACATTTGCATTTCACAAAGTAGTATAGAAATGCATTTACCGTGTGGTGGAATATATAATAATTCCATTATTGCAAATTGTCTACAAAGTGTGCCAATAAAAGAATTTTAAAAATTGGTCCATAATCGGTGCAGATATTGACGAAAGCAAAGTGCCACATTTTTATGGCCCACGGTGTAGACCTACTGCGTGACTGCATGTCTACGTTATGACAGTAAAGTAAGCAAATCTAAATACAAAATCCTACAATGGCTGGCGCTATGTGAAAATTTTTTCAGATTAAATATTTTTTTTAAAATCCGCTATTATTGTTATGTTTTCTGACAGGCCACATCACTAGCCAGTACGAGCTTTGCCCGTGCGTCCGTTCGTCTGTCTGTCTGTCTCTCTTTTCGAACGGTCTTCTAACTCGACAACAAAAATGTGTAAAAACCCAAGATGCTGTAAACTTTTCTCACAGCAGGAGCGACTAGTGTGCTAATTTGCAATTTAAAAGATAAAATATCGGGGTTATGATTGAAATTGCCCAGCTGAAGGTAGACGGCCGCACTGGACCGACATACACCGTGGTCAATAAAAAGGTGCCACTTTTATTTTTTGAATAGCTTTGTGAAACATAAGCCGATTTTAATAATTTTTGGTGTGCGACATCAGGCACACACTGGACGCAACTGACTTTAGTTTTAGTTACCTCACTTTAATACTGTCGCTACATTACCTTGTAAATGCAGAAGTCGTAGTTTGACCGTTTAGAACAATGAATTCATACTGGGTAGTTCACGCGTCGGCTCAGAAATGATTAACCAAATAGCGACAAACACAACTGGCAACTATTGTCTCTCAAAAAGTCACACGTCTCACATCACGTCATTTTTATTACAGCATGTGCTCAAAATGTCCTCCTGCAGTATGAACGCAAGCGCTAGATGTTGACGCTACTCGCCAACAACACGTTCAATAATTGCGTTACTTCTGCATTTCACAAGGTAGTGTAACAACAGTATTCAAGTGAAATGGCCAAAACTACAGCAGTTTGCGTGCAGTTTCTTCCTGGTGTCGCGTGCCAAAAATTATTAAAATCGGCTTATGTTTCATGGAGCTATGCAGAAAATAAAAGTGGCATCTTTTTATGGACCACAGTGTATGTTTAGTGTTGTCAGTAGCACCGTGAATTATAAAATTACGGTACCTTCATTTTTACATTGGCCGTTCAACGTTTAGGCCTATTGAAAAAAATTGGAAAAATGCTATTAAAGTAAGCCTACTTAAAGTACCAAATGCGTGTAGTTATTTACAGAATAAAAAAAAGTATACAGTAAACGTACGTAGGACTATGCCTTTATTGCAACTATAATAGTTACAAAAAGTACCCTACGTACGGTACCTGTAATTTGATATCGCGGAGATTTACTGTACTCATGTATAAAACTCTGAACATTACAATAGTGATTCTAGTCCGGCGTCTGCAATACCTATACTGTATATGTATTGTTGTGGTTGTCATGTTGCTATAGTTCGCCAGTCAACAATAACTCCCCGCCTTTACCGCAACCGCTCTTGCGAGAAAACTTCGAGCTTAATTTTAGACGCTGTCAGCTCTAATAAACAAGAAACCAACTGTCGCTAAAAGAAGCCGACCGTACTTGGACTTACGTAAATGTCCGATTATGACGTTTCGAACATTTTGTTGATTGCACCCGAAATGTAAACGCAGTTTCTTAATTACTTACATAACTTATCATGCGCCTAACGCAAAACGACTGCTATCTACGTGAAATAGGCCTATCTGCAAGTGAAATTGCGACCAGAACCGATGCAGATAGTGACATAGATACCATCCACAACGTACAGTAATTACTATCGCCCTATCCAACGGTACCATCGCCCACCCACTACGACGTACCGTTTACCCACAGTACATAACGTTACAGACAGACAGACAACCGGACGACGGAGCGTAACAATAGCCCAAGTACAGTTGGCTAAAATATTTTAAGCATGCAGCAAACAATAAAATATGGAACACGGCACGGAAGATGTGGCTATGTCGCAGGGAAGAGTTTGTCATGGGGGCATTTTTTCTGTACCTCATAGCACGCGACCCCATCTTGACACGGACCTTTTTGAAATTCTCAATCTTCTGCGGCGAGTAGAGATGGGTCAACAGATCGAATAATCGATTTGATTATATCGCACTAATGCTAGGAATGGTGGAAGGTGAGCGACCTGTAGGAAGACCACCGAGAAGATGGTCGGATGACATCACAGACTGGTGCAACTGTACATTGCCAGAAGCCGTCCAACTCGCTAACAACAGACAGCAGTGGAGAATAGTCACTGGCCTCACCGGCCCACAAGGGTCATGAGTTCGAGAGAGAGTACCGATATATCGCTAGGCCTATTGTTTTTGTGCGTGTTTTATGCCATGTCTACAAAAATTGCACGTGTCACCCGCTCAATGCGGAACAGCTAATATATGGACGGACGGAGAGACACGATCACAGACACGGTGTCTGAGAATAATGGTCGCTTATAGCTTATTGCACATTAGCACCCTTCACCTCCAAAAACGAATATCCGTGACTATCGATACGACCCAGCCCTAATCTGCTGCGAACCCACATCTATAGACTAGTCAGTGAGTGGTCACGGTGGCTGATTGTCAAAAGTTGATCGGTCACGGTAACGTGACGTGCGTCGTCCAATCAGCGTCGCCGCTCTGTGTCTATTTTAGGCTGCTATATAAACGACGGACTAACACGGTCGCTAGTTGACCCAGTGTAGAGATGGACACGATAGTTGATAGTTGTTGAACAGCTGATATGAGAAGAGCAAATATGAAAAGCTAGAATGACATACATGTAGGCCTACAATAGTGTAAGACCTAGCCAACGGCCAAGCCATATTGAAAAAAACTACGGCACCTCTAGCAAGTCTTATACACAGAATAGCCCAGCAAAAAGCAAGCCACTAAGTTCTTACGTGCGACAGCATTGTAATGTGTGTGGCGCATTTTAGTTATCGTCGAGGCGTTCGTCCCTCCATCTCTCTGTGTGTCACACTCTGCGACTATCAAAGCAGCGCAAGCTGGGATCACAGTATCTTCACTGTGGGCTGCCACGCTACCACAAGGACGATAGTTTTTTTCGTGCAGCTGTATGAGGGGATTTCGCAAAAAGTACCCCCTAAAAAGTCGTTATTTTACCGCTGTTGGCTCGTCTAGCGTGAAAATGGTTGTAGATACGGAGGTGCTGTTTATCATACCAAGCGCTGCAGGTAACGAGTTTTTCGGAGGTATAAACATCAATCACCTTGATGGACTCTGAAGCACCAAAATACGAAGTTTTAATCATATTGCGATTTGGGACTGCGGCGCACATTTTAAGTGTAAATTACGACGAAATGGCTCGCGATAGATCAATGCAAGCTGCGTATAAAATTTTTAGCAGTAATCGTGGTTTTTAGTAGGCCTATAGTTTAAATTTTGGCCTTTTATTTTTAAAGAGTCCTCTGTACGAGGGTGTCAAATTTCATATTTTAAATAGACAGAGCGGTAGATCGGCGATCTCGCACTAGAGAGCAGAAAATTACTAGCGGTAGATCGCCATTTACCTAATTAGGCCTACATTTATCTCGTTGTTAATGTAAGAATGCAGCCACATTTCTTCTTCACTGCATCGATAAGACTGTGGTTGGAACTGAAATGTTATCAATTACCAAGCGTTAAATAAAATTTATTCACAAGCACTATAGTTTTAAGTCCGTGTTACAAGAAACAGCTTTGGCTTGAGATGGACTCTGATATAATACTGAATAAGCCTGATTTAAATACGTGACAGTGTCGGGGCATGGTTTGTAGACCTTTTATGTCTACCAGGCATATAAATTCTACCATCTTCCCAATAATGTATCAATAATGTATCTACCCGATCTACCTCTAGCAATTTTCCAGTGCTAACAGCAAGATCGCCGATCTACCGCTAGAATTATTGATTTTAAATACTTTTTTCAAAATTCGCGACATCTGCCACAATTTATTAATTTAGCCTGTAAACGGTTGCAGATAAACAGACTTGCTGCTTAGGCCTACTGTAGCAAGCACTGCTGACGAGCTTTTTAAGAATATCAATATTGATGACCTTAAACGGCTTTAAAGTCTAAATAGCTTAAAAACGGATGTTTGATTTTTTCGATGGCTGATTTAAATACGTGACAGTGTCGGGGCATGGTTTGTAGACCTTTCCGTTTTAACGTTTTTCGATGTTTAACAGTAAATTGCACCGAAATTATTACAGATAATCCAGGACAGCCTACATGTACGTATAAAATTTTAAGCACAGAACGTACATTTTCACTGTTTTAAGTTTCGACCTCATATGTTCAAATAGTCCTCCGTACGGAGATCTCAAATTTTAGGTACTCTTTCACAACGCACTATTATTTCATTCCACGTTGTACGCCGATTATCCCGGCGGCAGCAACGATGCTGTCGCGCGTTACGTAAGCTTTGCCCAAATTATTTGTTTTCTCTCATAAGCCGTTGTTTTGATGAATCAAAGACTTGAAGAGAAAGCTCGAAACAGTTCCAGCAACACATTCAGTCAAACTGCGATCAGCAAATCATGTCAACAGTGTTCTTACGTTTAGCTATGCATAAAAATTCACAAATGCTTGCACAAATTCAAGTTTCATATTTCGCTCAAATTTAGAATAGCCCTAATAATCATCTGAATTAGACTAGTCAGTATTGTCATAATACTAAATCCACTATACGCCTACTACCATAGCTGGACCTTCTGATCTAAGTGCAGAAATAGGCTATTTCAAAAACAAGCCACGTCCTAGGACATTTTCCAAGCTGAAATACCGGTTGCCGTACTGTTGTTTTGGCACAAGATCCGAATAAATTGATAGTTTCACCCACAGATGTAATGAACTTTTTCATTTTTTTTTATTCCTGACCCGTTTTAACGTTTTTAGCTGTTTTAATTTTTTTCTGGGACATTTTTAAATCTATGATTTCACCGCGTATTCTATACACCGTGAGTCATAAAAAACGTGCCATCAAATTTTAGATCATATCTTTGGCAAAATATCGACGGATTTTGAAAATTCCTTAACCACCTGCGCGTCCGTGAGGACAATTTGGAAAACGTTTGTATTAAATATACGTGTAAAAACTTACCGGTTTGAAACTCCATGTAAGGGCGATGTGATGATGTATTTTTTTAAACAGCAAAACGAATTTGGGTAATCTTAGATGGAACTATGCATGATGGCATCCTTACAAGCTGACTGTAGTCAGTAATCATTAACACAGTCTAAACTCTAAAGCCTTCTTCATTTTGATGTTATTTGTCGTAGCCTAGGCCTCATTACTTGCCCGATGATTACTGATTAGCATAGCAGCCGAAAATGTTTCTGTTATGGTTTAATTAATAGTAACAAGCAAGCATTATATAACCTAGTACCGACAGCGTATTCAGCTATCTGCTCATCTTATGAACTGCCAAACTGCACAGCACTACCCTAAACCTGACACTAGACGTTTGAAGCTGAAAATGGCGTAACAGCTACTGTGCCCTGAGGAACATTCACGCCAGTCTTGGTTTTTATGCTTTGTTGCCTGAGTTAGGAACTCGAACGCATGGAACGCACAGACAGATGCATAGCTAATGCTCTTACTATGATGGCCAGATAATAAAATAATGGGACATTGCTGATGTCTAAGAACGTCAAGTTATCACTGACTACTATTACGTGATTTCACTGTTTAGGCTTATTGTTACGTGTCCTTGTAGTCTTAGGACTTAACGGCACGCTAAAGTTAATTTGTCCTTCATCACCATCATCATTCATCATCATCAATGTCGAAAGGCTGCAAGAAGACGTTCCAGCTCACAAGGCACTCAACTGCCACGTCGACCTATCGCTCGGACGTCTACCAAGTAGCCAGACCGTCTCCGCAGCAGACGGATTGATCAGATTCGCCGGGACAACAACCTAACGCTGCAGCTGACCTCCGGAAGCGTGCCATCAATTGTGGTTACCGTGGGACGACGGTACGGCCTCAACCGGCTAAGCGTTGACGACGACGATGACGACGACTGGTAGAAAAAATAGTACACACACAGTGTTCTATGTTCATCATCAAAAAAACTTTTGTACATGTTGAAAATAAAAATTCCTACATTTCTCTATATTTGGAATTTTTTTACATTTGGAAAAATGACAGAATAATGTTGTTTTGAATGACTGAACGTAAAATAGAGCTGCACAAATTGTGTATAGTGACGCTAATTATGCAAGGCTGTTGGAAAAATTCCTTGAGTGACTACGCTGAAAGGTTCTATAAACACAGAGCCCTAAAATGGTTTCAAATAGTTACCAAAACATTTAACCATTGAAGGTTTTACATAGAACTTTTTGTCGGGAAATGAGCTCAATGATGTAACCAAAAATGAAAATTGCGTGGAGGCTCGTTTCCTACTCGTTCCCTAGCCCCTTTTGTTTTTCCATTCTTTCCCCTTTTTTCCTTTTTATTTTTTCCCTGTTTCCTCCTTTTCCGTTAAGAAATAGAATCTCTCAAATCCAGCTAAGGGGCTGGGGAGCGCTGTAAGCTCCCCCATCTGGGTCTGGCCGTCTGGGGCAGAGCCTCAGCCGAAATCGAATTCGGTGCATTGTCGCTTTAAAACATGAGCTTTGTTGGCAATAATTTTAATTATTTCTCTGAGAATTAACCGATCAAAATGGCGCAGTTAGTGCAGTTTAAGCGGGTGCTTATTTCTTGTCTGGGAGATTCGGGGCCTGCCCTCCTGGCTACGCCACTAAATGAGCTATATACGTTTTGGCATATATTAAGTCTTAGACTAATTTAATGTCTTTTCCGCAAAAAGACAGATTTATTTTACGATTTAACGAACACCAACGACTATAAAGATATTATTTACATACATACAGAGTGCAGCAGAAAAAAGTGGACCCCTAATTTTTTCTGCCGTTTTCTCAGCAACCGTTTAGGATTTTAACACAAAATTTTACAGCTTTATTTACTAAAACAATTCACATATAACGGTTAAGTAAAATTTGATTCTGTTGAAAAACAACGAAGTTACAGATTTTTTAACATGACCGCCTACCGATTTTTCAGCATTCAAAAATGTTCAAGCTAAAAATGTTATTTAATTTTCAAAAACTGGTTACACGTTACTGCCGATGACGTCACAGTGACGTTTTGATAAACAGCAATTTATATTGTTTATAAATTATCACTAAATTATCGTTCCTTTAAAGCAATCGCCTGCTGCCCACCGGATTCATCTTCCAGCAGGACGGCGCGTCATCTCACACAGCTCGCAACGTCGCGCAGTGCACAGAACTGGCTGCGGGCCAGCTGTCCAGATATCATCACAAAAGACTAATTGCCTTCAAATTCGCCGAATATAAACCCAATGGACTATCACGTATGGGATGCAATGTTGGAGTCTTACCGCAAGCTTAAAACAAAGCCGAAAACAAGCGCCGAACTCAAGGAAGCGCTTCAGGTTATCTTTGGCAACCTGCCACAGGGACCGATCGACAAGGCTGTAAAAGATTTCTCAAATAAGGCGACTGGAAGCTGGTATTGTAGCTTGGAGCTGGTAGTGAACACTTCGAACATTCGCAGTGACAAAGGAATTCTGGCATCTGATCATTATTTAACTGCGTTGTTCAACGATGTTATTAAATTGGTGTTGTAGCCCGAACATTCTTGAATGCTGAAAAATCGGTAGGCGGTCATGTTAAAAATCTGTAACTTCAGAATCAAATTTTACTTAGCAGTTAGATGTAAATTGTTTAAGTAATTAAAGCTGGAAAATTTCATATTAAAATCTTAAACGGTTGCTGAGAAAACGGCAGAAAAATTAGGGGTCCACTTTTTTCTGCCGCACCCTGTATGTGCCATGCAGTGGATGAGAAGGGTCATTTCCTGGATGGACAAATTACGCGTTCATATAGATCTCTATAGCTCTTATGGTGTCAGCAATAACCGGTGCAGAATGTGCCCGTTAATAACCGCTTGCCGTCAGTGCGGCGCTTCAGACTGAGGAATGCGGATAGGCTTAATCGGTCGCCATCCGGGACTTTCACGTGCTGAAATGTATTGGACGACGGAACGGGTAATTAAAATATGAAGCGTGTGTGGGGGGGGATGCCAGTCATATACTGGAAGGCGCTCGTGAGAGTTCATATCTTCGCCAAGTAAAGTGATATGAACAATACTACTACTACTACTACTATAGAGCCTACGCAAAGATCTCGATTTCTGAGCCTTGATTCGTTGGCTACAAGGTTCAGCGTTCTTATCCTATCAGTACTGCAGACTGCTCTGACGATGAACTGTTTGCGTCTGCTTATTTGCTGCCTCGTAAGTATGACACTGATATCTCGCATCATTTTAACGCGCGACAGCATGTAATGCCTCGCGCGTCTTAGCCATCGTCTAGGCGTCTGTCTGTCTGTTCGTCACACTCTGCAGCCCTATCAAAAAATGCAAGCTAGGATCACGAAATCTTCACTGTGGTTGTCGCAAGGACTCTTGTTTATCGTGACAAAATTTTGTGCACCTGGGTGAGGAAGTTCCTCTCGAACGGAAGCGTGAAAAAAGAGTACCTCCTATAATGTGCTAACTTTACCCCTATTGGCTCGTATAGCGTGTAAACGGTTACATATAGGCACAACCATGCTGCCTTTTATAACAAACACTGCCACTGTAGCTCCGCATATTGGCGCTATATAAATATGATTAGTATTAATATTAGTATAAGGGTGCAGTGGCGCAGCCAGGATCTGATCTCGGGGAGGGCACAATAATCGAATATTTTCAAAGTTGGAAAAAAATTTGCCAAGCACGCAACTCGTTTGTTCGTATACAAGCCATAAACGAAAAACCGTAATACGAATGCTCAAAATGTACTCATGTCCTAGGCTCCTAGCAGTCCTTGCAATTATGAAAGGAAGGCTTTACGTAGCCTTATTGAAACGGTAGGCTAGTACACACTACTGACACAACAGTTAAAATGCAATCCTGGTACTGTGTACCACA
>Ga0209367_1008695_pt1 | contig 13859 bp, 8 predicted proteins | sample WorMetLIZISLAND2_FD_187412 | JGI IMG/M metagenome (GOLD analysis project Ga0209367, IMG submission 187412) | Marine gutless worms symbiont microbial communities from Max Planck institute for Marine Microbiology, Germany - Olavius geniculatus... ... | reverse complement strand
ATTTTGGGGGTGATATGACAGGAATCCTGGATTCTGGATCACTTTGAAATTTTCGTTACCATTGCGTTAAAGGGGGCATAAGCGAAACCGCTGGCAAAGGGAATATGGTGACGTTACCTGGCGAATAGCATTGCCTTGGCGGAGGTACCTGCGAGCTATGATTGCTTTCTAGTTATCCAAGCAATAACCGGGCCTGATGTGGAGTAATTTTAAATTATTACAAAACCGAACTTCTGCTGCTTTTTGGGCGAGTTGAACATGAAGCATAATGCGATGGATAAATTTGGTTGCTAATAAGAGCTTTGTTCTGCGTCTCAGCAGCGGGACGTATCTTGTAGTGCTTAATCTGTACAGATGTTCCTGACATTCCGACGATGGTCAACATGACGGTCTGCATGCCAAGCTCGGTGATGATCAAAGTGACGCCACCCAATGACGACGGAGGAATGCCGATTCTTGGATACCGCGTCCAATATAACGACGCCACCTATGATTTCAGCACAGGTAAGCCTACGAGCAGCCAGGTGTGCTTTCGATTACATCAATGATGTGATACTGCTGCAACATTATTCAGCTCCCAAATAATGGCTTCAATCTATACCCAACATGGGAGGTTCGATGAGGTGGGGTCTGGGGAGCAGCTTGCCCCCTTCTAGACAACTAGAGGGTCTTTTACGCCAAAATTGGGGGCAGCCTTCAGAAATTTCAGCTCACAGTTTCCTGTATTGTGAGGGAGACAATGTCACTGGTGTCTCCCGCCCAAACCGCTGAGGTGAACATATCTTGTTTTCTTAATGGATTGACTTCGTACTTTCCAACGCTACCGACATTATGCATAGGCCTACTACTAGCAAGATATTAATAGATTTAATCAGGCATGCACGGCTATTGTTTTTTTTATCGATTTTTTGAGTCCTCCGAGGCAAACTCACTTAAACGTGCGTACAACCCCTTCCGTAGCAAGTTTTATTCGCCAGTGTCAAACACAAAGCAAACAAAACTATTGAATAAAAGTGCAGGTAACAACAAACGGACGGATGGACAGAAAAGTAAGTTTTTTATACAGTGAGTAAAAGCAAGGAAAATTAACTGCAGTTAAAAACTTCGTTAGCTTTAAGTTATTGCAGTCTGTTTATTAATATACAGCTGTTATTCAGCAAAACATGTTGGTAATAACAGAAAAATGTACAGAAAACTTAGTAGTGCTGCTATTGATGCCAGCTGCTTACAGTTAAAGTTGCACACCGCGTTATGATACTTAAAAAATTATTAGTCGTTCAAAGCTGTGAAAACGAAAACGAAACCGTGATGTCTGTTGTGCAGTAACAGTGGATGAAACTGGTCCATCGTACAACTCACCGTCAAGTGTCACTGACACTGAAACTCAAGGTATATATTGCATTTTTTCCACCTGGGGCTTCAGCAAACAATAGTAAAGTTCAGTTTATTGATACTGTGTGGTCTGAGCTGCTAAGCTTACAATACCATTAGTATCTAACGGACGTCATCACAGATCGCATGATAACGCTAAAACCGATCTCAGCAAAAAAGGAAGCTTTGTGTTTAATTTTTAATTCTCCTTGGCGCAAGAAAAGTGATCATTTGTTCTGTTAGCAGACATTATCGCATTGGCGTTTTTATTTGCTTGTTTAAAGACTACTTATGAGAACGTCTCGTATCTGGGAGTTGAATTGTAAAAGTTAAAGTTGTATGCAACTCTTCGTGACAACCAACTTGAAAGCTACCGAGCGTCGTCTGCCATTTGCGATCACGCAGTGTTAAGCCCAAATTTCATTACGCTGACTTTCACCAAAACCTTCCCCGCAGGGAAAGTCGTGGACACAAATCACGAAAGTGGCGGACACAAACCATCTCGACATGTCGAGATGTTTGCAACAAAGTCCGTGACAAGTCCGCGACAAACCCGTTTGTATCGCTGTAATGGAACAATGCACGGGGAAAGTCGGCGACAAAGTCGGCGACAAAGTCCACGACAAGTCCGCGACTTTGTCGAAAACTTGTCCCGGACTTTGTTGCAAAGTCGGCGTAATGGAATTTGGGCTTTACGGCCCTGCGTTAACCCCAGCCAAACTGGCCGGTACTTTATTTACCTCGGAGGGAGGGAAGGCTGAGTTTACTTCTGTGGTGGATGATTTGCTTGTCGTAGAAAATCACCCATTTCAGATGTAACCCGATTAGGAGTCGACCTAACTACCAGTTGATCGTAAATTTGACGCCCCATACCGTTTGCGCTACTCAGCCACATGCTTTGCTGTGAATGATTTGTGATTAAACAGTGTACCCGTACGTCGCACTCGTGTGTGAACAGATGATGAGATTCGCATTGAGAGTCTCAAGCCGAGTACCAAGTACATGCTGCAAGTGAGTGCAAAGAACGAAGTCGGAGTTGGCCGACCTTACATGCTCGAGATTGAAACTATAGAAGCCCGTAAGTAGTAAAGAGTTACTGATATTATGCCGATAATTACATAGAATACATACATGTTGTACTCACGACAGCAGCAATAAAGACATTCGATGCACTGATATAATGATTATAATCACAATGATAAAAACACTGTGCTAGAAAAAAACAGAATGTGGACATGGTTGTCTTTGTTATTCAACACGAACGTAATTACGTAATAAGGAATAACCTTGGCTTGGTTTGGCTTGACCTCGTTTTATTTTTTTATTTTCTGTCTGTAGAAAAATTAGCATATGTCCCACTCTTTATTTATATTTTTTCTATTCTACTGCAATGATTTTTTTTGCTTTACTTGAGAATTACGTGTTAATGGCTTGTAATCAGCCTGCCACCAGTAGTTGATTCTTTGCCTCTGTTACCATTTGTTACAGTATAATACATATCTGCGTTTACATGACAAATTAATTGTGAGATCAATAATAGGCCAAGAGGAGAGGCCAAGAACGACACGTTTTTTTTCATTTTACTTACAAACATGTTCATAAGCGTCTGCGGAACTCAGTTTATTGCTTAGGGAAAGCAAGTGCTGGAATGAAGTAGCCAGGCCACCCGGGTAGAAGTAGGGTCCGGGGAGGGGGTGTCCCTCCTAAGAAAATGTTTGAAAATTGTAGGCAAAAATAATGCATTTTAGTGCAAAATGTAGGCGATCACCCCCCTCCCCTTCCTTCGCTTTTCTCCCTTAAATCTGCCACTGTACAAAGGCGCTGAATATGATATCCATGTCTCAACGTCCATTCAGCAAGCCTGTTCTTAAATACATTTACGCTGCACGGATTCACACTCACAGCAACTTCACGTGGCCATTGTTATTCCACAGGTCCACCGTACCCGATTGAAATCAACTCAAATCCGGAAGGCGAAGATGCAACTCATTACTACGTCACGTGGAAGCGTCCGCACACTGGTGGTCGTACGATCATCAGATACGAGTTTCAACTGATAGAGGTCTGTACGCAAAGCAGCTGCTGCTGCTGATGTAGTGATGCTGATTTCTTGGTCGGCGAACATCGCTAGGCTTGTCCAACGTGTAAAGCCCAAATTCAAGCACGCCGACATCGAAATTCCCCGACACTTTCCTGAGGAAGTCCCGGATGCGGACTATGATAAGGGGATGTCACGATATGTCGAGATGGTTTGGAAAATGTCCGTGACAAGTCCGCGACAAAGTCCGCGACAAGCTCGTTTTAATGGAATTTGGGAACGAGCACGACGACACGAGTCACACGACAAACGGACATCGTCAGCAACCAGTCACGCAATAGCTAGATATGAGTCATCATATGACGTCATTATTTGTTTTGTTCGTTTATGTTTACACACTGAAGAAAACTCTGCCTCATCGTGTAAACGCCCCATTACTTTCCTTTATAGTAATGGCGAAAACAGCGTAGCTCGAATGACACGGCAAGCAGGAGAAACGTGTAGATGGAGCTGCAAATTTCCACAAACTTTATTTTTAGATATCGCTGGCCGGAAGTCACGGGGAGAAGCGGTGAAGTCGGCGAATTTCCCCGTGTCTTGTCTCGAACTTCATCGCGAGCGTCACCGGAAAAGTCGGCGTACTGGAATCGAATTTGGGCTGAAGACATAATATTTTGTGTTGTAAAAAGCATACGTAAGAACGTCAGGCCGCGCTGTGTTGTGATTGGTCGCTGTCAGGTGAAGAGTGAAGGATCGGGTCAGAATGCGGATGGAGTAGACTGGTTGCCAATAACGATCAACGACACACCCAAGACACCAAAGCGCCACGTCCAGCTGGACGGACTGAAACCAAACAAACAATACAAGCTCAAAGTGCGCGCTGAGAATGACCTCGGCTGGTCCCCGTGGAGCGACGAATTTATCTTCCGCACCGCGCCAGGTAATAGGCCCACGCCAGCACTACACACATTGTGTATTATACCCTAGGATTAAATATAAATTAACAGTTTTTATTTGTCCCTTATTTGTCGCATTAACAAACTGCTTTGCACCGCTTTTCTTTAGCTTTTATATACCTCGGTGTTAGTTTTATCTGCAGCTTCTGAAGAGTGCAGTTGATGGACACATTTTATTTCTTTTCACGTGAGTTATTTTGCTTATTGCTGCACAGAAATTCGCCTATATTCGCCCACACTGCTATCTGTGACACTTGCATTAGTGTTTTTGCTAGTGTATGTACATAGTTACCGTGGCGTAGCCAGAAAGAACAAATTTACTGGAGCAAAATGATGTGAGCATGCACGCAAACAAACAGTAGAGATTGCGATATACGGGGTGTGCCAAAAATAACTCAACTTGTTCTTGTCAGAACTTTGTCAAATCTCCACTAAATTTAATAATTTCATGCACAGATAACCAAGACGATAAAATTGAGTGTGTAATTTATTTTCCACCTTCCCCAATTTATGTCAGCGCACAAACGTGTTGAAGCAGATGCTCCAAATTGTTGCATAATGCTTAGTTGTTGTCACCGTAAAAGTTATAACAACCTCATGAAACACACGATAAACTAAAATGCAATTTATTTAAATTTATTTAGCAGAATTATATGTTTGTGTAACAACATGCTTCCGAATTTTTAGAATTTATGTCCAAAATGTACACATGGCTTAGGTGTGATGCCACGCCTGATAGCAGGATTAACGATCAACTGATCAATATCACAGCACTCACTCATGGATTAGATGTGTTTTGAGCTCATAAGTCAGCTATTTTGTTGTCTGCTATTTTCAGGGTAGAATATTTAATACCACAGAACTATTAAATCACGAATTGATAATGAAAAAGTGAGCATTCTGATACTGATAACACCGCGTAATGCAACAATTTGGAGCACCTGCATTTTACACGGTAGTGCATTGACATAAATTAGTTGAGGTGGACAGTGAGTTCATGTCACATAATTGTATCGCTTTAGCTATCTGTGTGCCAAAAATTATTGAATTTGGTGGAGATTTGACGAAGTTCTAACACAAACAAGTTGGGCCATTTTTTGGCACATCCTGTATTCACCTTCGCAGCTTATTACGGATTTACGGTGTTTGGATCGCGTCGTTAGCCAAAAATGGTTTGATGCTTATACTTTACGGAAATATAGTGCATAGGCACACTTAACGTTTTCCAGCTTAAACTCGTCTTTGCATTATTTTGGTAAGTGGCCTTTCAAATTTCGCTGGCTTCGCTACTGTAGCTTACGCAAGAAGTTCACTCTGTCTTTCTGTGCTAATCACTTGTAACGCGTTGTTTTAATATACGGTGCAAAATTTACGTTATTCCATCAACATTTTCACTATTCTGAAAAAACAGACTACAATTTACAGCGTAGTATGCTTAGAGTCTCGATCCTGTCAGCTGATTTTTGCGACTTTTGCGTTGAAAAGTGATTGCACCAAGTGCTAGCACATACTTCATCGGTCTTCGCACTGGTTCAGCTGATTTGACCGGAAGTCATACAGTTGCTCTGTAGTCACGTGCTTCGAACAACGTCGGGAAAAAAACTTCACATGCAAGGAAAAAGCAAACGACATGCGAAAGGAAAGGGGAAAATAGTATTTCTTATTAGAGCTAAAGAGCATTCTGAGCTCTAGTTCTACTGGAATCCGCCAACGTCCGAGGTTTGGGGGTTCATCCTAGCTTTAGAAAAGTTTTCGTAAAAAGTTTATACAGAATCCTTTATATCATTTCTAAATTTCTTATCCTTCCAACAAGCTCGTTTTGTGTGATTTGGAAAAGTGCACTTTTGGCGAAGTCCAGAGAATCATGAAGTTGCTTCTTTTTTTCGCATATACTGGCTACGCCGTTATAGTTCATTGGTGCAGTCAGAGAGAAGTAGTCGTGGGTGGGTGGGACGTACGGTGTGTTTGTTTACTGCAGCGGTTAGTCCGGTCGGTGCGGCCAGCGTACTGATGGCGTCCAACGTCATCGCAATGCTGTGTACGGGTCTCAGTCTTCTTCACGTCCTGGCGACGACCATCTTCTGTCGGTCGACATCTGTGCCGATGCTCACCGTGTTCGTCTAACACACCTGCTACCGCTATAGTCACTGCACGCCACACACTCGCACGAGCGTCATTCGCACTCCTCTCCACCATGTTAATGTGTCCGTCTTGACCAGCGTCGTCGTCGTCATCGTCGTCGTTCTGTCCAATACTGTCAGCTGTACGACGGCTCTCGCTTGCACACGTGCGACAGAAAAAATGAAATCAAACAGCCGGAGATGGTCGTCGTCGTCGACTGCGCTTACCGTGCGAAACAGTGCGCAGAAAAGTTCCATTTTATCGCAGGAATTCGCGTGTATGCATGCAGTGGAACGAAATGCGTTGTTTTAGCTGGTTTTATCTTATTTTATTCGATTTTATTTTAACGCACATTGTGCAAGCGCCTGTATTCGCCGTCGTCGCAGTCGGCATTAGCGTTTACTGCGGCAAAGCGCTGCCGCGTCAACTCACTGCTATCTGTGCAGACAGATTCCAAGCCAACAGTGCATCAATCGCCATCGTGTGATTAAAAACGGAATAAGAAGATTTTACGTAGACCGAGATCCGTGCCGTGAAGTGACGCTTCTTCATCGCCAGTACGAGTACTTACCCACGCGTGGACGGCCAGGCTGAGTTGCGCTGGGTTGTTGGTTGAGTACCATATCAGTACGCCGGCAACAGTTACCCATAAATCGGTATATAACCTGGCTTTGCGCAAGTAACCTCGTTGGTGTACGTCACCACTAAACCGATCCGACATATCGTTGCCACGTTCTGATTTTCGATAAAGTCATTGTAGCACACACCGGCATCTTAGTCTGTTGTCTCTACCGCTTGCTCGCTTTGCCGCTTGCTTCACTGGAACGTAGTAATGTGCTGCCCGCTGCCGCCGCCTGTATATACGATCAACTCTCTGGCGGATGTTGACCAAAGAAAATATAGGCCCGGGCCTATATAATTTCTGATATTAGCTGGTCGACGCAGTTGTGAATATGCGCCTGCTAATCTGTCGACCCGGTGTAGTGGAAAATTCGTCGCACCGTCAAATTATTCCCACACACAGCAGTACGGGTTAGGGTTAAGATTAAGGATAGGGTTAAATTTAGGGTTAGGGTTAGGGTTAGGGTTGGCGTTAGTTACATTATGACAATATGGAGGTGGGAAGAATTTTCCAGGTGCGACAAATTTCCCACGACACCGGTCTGACGCGGACAACTGGTCACCCATGGAAGCATATCTGTCCACGCTTCCGCGGGTAACTAAAAGTTCGAAAAACGGAAACTATCAGTGTCCAAAATGTAAATTTGTGGCTCGAGATCGTTATGTATCTGGGGCCCGGTAATCCGATCGGGTCCGGCTTTCTGAATTCAAGCCTAGTGAGGGTACGAATCCCAAAGGAACTGAAAACAACATAACGGGAAAAGCGAAACCGAAATGTTCGGTTTCTGGTGTGGTTATACAAGCTCATTTTTGCAGTGGGCAGAAATTTATAAAAAGAAGTTCGTTCTGAAACAGTTACGGACAGTTTTACCGGGCCATAAAAGTTAGTTGCGCGTGTCCAGTTCGTTCTGGATGTTAAATTTGTTAGGCGTACGACGTGGCTGCAGTGGCCGCGCCGAGCTTGTCTGCTGTCGTAGTCTATCGTGCGGTTGCCTGGCGCGCTGTTCTCTTAATTTTGCCGTTTAAGAAGAATTGATGTGCGCCAAATGCTGTGCCGAATGTTCTCGTTTATTTTTGTTACTTACCGAGAAGAAGAATAATTGTATGATTTAATTTTCTACTGTACCCTGGTGACGGACGCCCGCCGTAACTTTCCAACATTTTGCGCTCAGTTCCTGGGCATGCTAACAATAAAACGACAGGGTATTTTTCTTCAGACATTTTTCACCGCGATTTATTTTAGTGTACAAATCATGCCAGCGGAGTATTGTTCGAATAAAACACAGTCGACGGAAAATTTATTAGCTGTTAAAAATGCAACAGTGCGAGTTCAAAGTTCCAAAAAATCATTTTACAGTAAACAACGAAAGCCATTCTGTTGTAGATCCTTGAGGTAACAATAGGCACATGATTAATGTTTTTTTAATTTTTGAATTAGGAGCAAAACCATTCTTACGGACGTGCTTTTAGATCTCTGTTCACGCTGGTCAGTAATAGGGTGTTTACACGATCCAGCAAACGTCCAGCAAACTTCCAGCAAATGTATTCAAAATACACGTGCTAATTGCTGGAAGTTAGCTGGACGTTTGCTGGATCGTGTATACACCCTATAAATGACAGACAACAGTTTTTTTTCGGTTTTTCTTGTTGCTTGTTTGTCATTGTGAATTGCACGTTATCAACATTAGCCTGAGTCACCTGTGTAGCCGCTAGGGGGCCTGTGCCTGTCGTTAAATATCAATCGGTGTAGACCTGATCTGTAGTGTTTTTGCTACCCAGAGAGCAATTATCTTTGCTCTTATTATTTGACAATAAATCGCAATTAACGGTTTTAAGTCAGTTTTTAGTAACAAAATTGTATTCGCACATCAACATTTTAGTTTGATCATAATAATAGCGAAAAAATAAATTAACAACTTTTGAAAAAATTGCTAATTTTAAAAAATCTCATTTAGACTTAAAAATTTTTTCGTATTGTCTGCGCATTTCAAAAACTATAATTGTACAGAATTGTGATTTATGAGACAGAAAAGATGTTTCGCCTCACCACCAGTGACCGCGTCATTATTTATTTAAATATAATAGAACAGTGTTAAAACATTATGCCTTGACATTTTCCCATTTATGTTACGCATCGGCCTACGAAAATACAAGCTCAATGTAAGTTGTCGATGGCGTAACGTTTACAGTGAGTTATTTGTTGTATAGTACTATTATGTAGCCTGCACTGTTTGAGGCAACAGTGTAGCAGCGCTTGCTTAATTCGAGCTTATCTTTAAGTATCTGCTTCGGCGTGGCCCAAAAATCGCATAGTGAAATTCATTAGGAGAGATTTCGAAAAACCGTTTTTAATATTCGTCAAATTGGTACTCTGATAGCTGCAGTGTTTTTACAAATACAATTCTGCTGTATATAAAGAACACCGTCGTTATGCAGTTTATTTTGGGCCACCGTGTAGATCAGCTACTCTTCCGCTTTTCTGGCATCGTTTCTTTGTGTTGCTGTCTGCACTGAATATGCGCTACTTTTTCACTGATGTTTTTGTTACTCGTTGTTCTGTGCGGTTATTCTGACTTTGAATTGAGTTGATTTTGCGTTGCCTAGGTATAGACCGTACAGATTTTTACAGCTGACAGAGCACGTGGTAGCCGACAAAGACAGAGACAGACAGAAGGACATTGTACAGTATTTGGTAGTAAAGACTACAGGGTGGTTCAAAAAAGAAAGCTATTGTACTTTGTCTATATTTTCGCTAAATATTGATTAATTTTTTACAATTGCTTTTTACTGGTAGACTTTGTAAGAAATTTGCTATTCAGTGGCATGCACGCCACCCTTATTGTGTCGCTACACTACCTTGTAAAATGTAAATATCTGAAAATCAAAGATACAATGGGCAGAGGGTCCACTAGTAAATTGTTGAAGTATTTAAGTAAAATCTTAAACATAATTTAGAGTAAATGTCAAAAAGGTTTACATGTAGCTACAGAGTAAGTTTTCATCTTTCAAGAAAAAAGTGCACAGCTTGTAGGGTCACTCAATTGAAATACATTGCTTCGTATGCTCATGCAGTTAACTGAGCAAGATTGCAGCCACCAATCGGCATTGTTGTACATTGAAAACTTGTGCACAGTAAAATCATTCAAATTGTTTGAAGAAATGTTCAATATGTTTTTCATTGTTCTTGATACTTGCTATAACACATATTAGACATTGAACGTTAATACCTAAAAAATTAACTATTAGACATGCCTATTTGTAGAGAATGTCGGTTTACGGATATTTATGTTTTACGTGGTAGTGTAGCGACATTATCAGTATGGTGTGCATGCCGCTGAGCAAAAAAAATTTCTTACAGAGTCTACCGGTGAAAAATTGTAACAAAAATTAGTCAGTATTAACGAAGATATGGACAAAGTACAATAGCTTACTTGTTGGGCCACTCTTTGCATTAAAGCGTGCAGCGCTTGTATATTTTAGCTTGCCGCAGACGCACTGTTTGTTGCTATTCGCTTGCGTGACGTTGCCGTTTGTGGCATTTTGCAATTAAAGCATTCCTTCACGTTTCGGGTTATTGCATTGTGCGTAAAAACTGAGTCAAAAGACACGTTTTGAGAACTTCTAGCTGATAAGAAATAATGCTTAATGAACGAGACACAGCGCGGGAAGTTAAATCTAAGACAAACGCTGCATCTGTTCAAACGGCATTCTGTTACCATTCTATAGTTAAAATAAAACCACTCTCATTTTTAACTTTAACGCCTTTATTAAACATTTTAGCTTACTATCAACTAGACACAAACTCAGATAATTGAGATTCGTATTTTGTACTTAAACTGGGAAGAAATGTCGCAACAACGTCTGGCAGTGATGCCGTCCAATGCACGTGATAAATGCTGCTGGACGATTGAGCCACGCGTTTTTGCGTGTTTGGTGTTAGGTTAGATTTGTTTAATAATAACAACAATAGTCTTATAGAGTTTTTTACCTTCGGGAACTGAATACTGGGGGTTTAAAAACAACAACAATAATAATAATATTAATAGGGACGTTTTGTGTGTTATGTAGCTTAATAAAACATTTAAAAGACATAATTAAAGAAATAGCAATGTTTACTGCGTTGTCTAGCTTATTTTGTTTGAACGCAACGAATGGCATTCGGTCTGTAAAAGGCTGTTACACAATAGCAGTCTTCGTAAAATTTTTACAGGCTTTTGAGCTGACAAAGGGGTTAGGAAAGTGGTACATAAAACGACAGTATTTTGTGTACCGAAATATTCACGCAGTGGATATGTTGAATTGTTGTGCTGGTCAACATATTGTATATTCACAGGGTGGTCCAAAAAATGTCCAACTTGTTTTTGTCACGAATTCGTCAAATTTTTACCAAATTTGATAATTTTTGGCACACAGATATACAAGACAATAGAATCATGTAAAATACACTCATTGTCCACCTTACATCATTTATGTCACCGCACTACCGTGTAAAACACATATGCTCAAAATTGTTGCAATACATAATGCCGAGTTGTTGTCTCCGTAAAAGTTTTAACGACTTAATTAAGCACATAGTAAACTAAAATGTGATTTTTTTTTGTGTGTAGAATTATAAGTTTGTGTAACATCTTGCTTCCAGATTATCAGAATTTATGCCTTAAGTGTACACAATGGCTTAGACGTGATGTTGCAGCTGGTACCGACATTAACGAACAACTGATCAATGTCACAGCACTCATTCGTGGACTGAATGTGTTTTGAGCTCATTAGTCAGCTATTTTTTGTCTGCTTTTTTGCGTAAAATATTTAATACCACAAAACTATTAGGTCACATGGCGCCCTCTGTGGAATTGATAATGCAAAAGTGAGCAATCTAATTGCAATCACCGCGTGATGTCGCAATTTGGAGCATCTGAGTTTTACACGGTAGTGCGTTGACATAAATTATGTGAGGTAAACAATGAGTATATATTACATAATGCCATTGTTTTGACTATCTGTGTGTTAAAAGTTATCAAATTTGGTAAAAATTGTGACAAAAACAAGTTGGGACATTTTTGGACCATTCTGTACAATGTTCTATTGGCTCATTGCGTCGCAAGCTGTGATGCTGCCGGTACGACGCTTCGCTGGATTTGTGTGCGATGACAGTATAGTGCCGTAAATGTTAGTGTCCCGACGCCTGTGGTCGTTTGTCCGTGTGCTATGGCCTTGTCTTATAGTACGATGTCTGCAACAGCTGCTAACGATAGTTTAATCACTCTTTCTCGTTGGTGTTCGCTGTAAATAGAGTTACAGTAATCGGCAACAATCTGTGCTGTCTAAATATGATCGCGTTTAATTATACACCGTGGTCCATAAAAACGTGGCACTTTACTTCTGTCGATATCTTTGCCAACTATTAACCGATTTTCACAATTTTTTTACTGGCACACTCTGCGGACAATTTGCAATAATAAGATTATTATATATTTCACCACACCATAAATGTGTTACTACACTACCTTGTGAAATATAAATGTAAGAAAAAACTAACGACAATATCAAACACTTAGGTAAATGAATAAAAAACACTTCAGACCAACATTGCGGTGAATGATGACGATCCGTATGACACTAGACAGTGTTAAAACCCACACAATTTAATGTCATACAGACAATTCGCTGCAATGTTTGTTTGAAGTGCTTTTACCAAAATTTATGAAAATTTTTTTTTTGTTATTATCGGTATACGTTCATATTTCAGTTATTGGCTAAGCATATTTGAACGATGCAGATGCAGAGATACATTAGCTTCAACAGCTGTAGGGAGGCATTGTAATGCATTAGATGCTTATAGGACTATGTTAACTAAAAAAATCAGCACTCGGAGGAACTCCAACTAGTTGCCAATTAGGGAATAAAAACGACAATAAGCTACACTGTGCTATATATATTTTAAAATGTTTTATTTCGGATTGTGATGCGAACTGCCACAAAAATATAATCATTGTGGTTTCGGGTCACTCATATCATCCACAAAGTTTCCTTGAAATTGGTTCGCAACTTCTGAGAAGCCTACGCCTATACTAACTAGGCTTACTAGCGAACGGACAAACACACATACAGAAAGACAGACACTACAAGTGAGAACATTTCCTTTCTACGGCAGAGATAATAAAAACAGATCGCAATGAAAGTTAAAAAAAACTAAAAATGTAACTTTTAAAGAAAGTGTTAATATGCCACACATCTGTTCTGAAAACTAGTTCATTAATAGTTTGAGAATCGAAACATCATGTATTTTAAAATAATTACAACATCATACAAATAAGTGAGTTATGCACCGTTTATTTTTCTTAGAAATTTGTAATACGGTTCTATAAACTGCAGTACTGTTTTAACAACTTTAGCATAAGACGATCACTGTCACCATTAGTTCAGTTTTTTAATTCAATGGCCCAAGATATCGCCGTAATATAGGTTGACTTAGCTTGATTTTAGGTGCTGTGTTATTCATGTATCTGCAATAAAGTACAAGTAATTTGAGCAAAGCTCATGAGACGCGCGAAAGCCTATAGCAGTTCCTGTTCGCAGGTAATCGTAGTCTATCTCCATCCATTTCGTCGCAATTCACTCTTTTGCAGCCAAAAATCGCCAAAAAATCGCTTAAAATCAATATTTTTAGGGTTCAAGGTCGTTCAAGGTCATCGATGTTGATAAATCCCAAAAGCCTGTCACCAGTGCTTGTTATGATAAGCAGCATGTATGTA
>Ga0209367_1008694_pt1 | contig 13860 bp, 10 predicted proteins | sample WorMetLIZISLAND2_FD_187412 | JGI IMG/M metagenome (GOLD analysis project Ga0209367, IMG submission 187412) | Marine gutless worms symbiont microbial communities from Max Planck institute for Marine Microbiology, Germany - Olavius geniculatus... ... | reverse complement strand
GCATTATAAAATAGTGCGTAGTACTGACCATCGTGCAAAATTTCACACCGGTTGGCCCACGCATCTCGGAGATCTCGCAAGGGAAAAAAACATCTGGGCTAAAACATAAGTCCTCCCGAAAACTATCGTTTCCGGGCAGACTAATAAAAACTGAATACAACCATCCAACCAACCAGAGAATCTCTCTGCTGTCGCCTGTTTAGCCGCTTCACATATTCACGACTGTTGACAATCTTCGTCCGCTGACCAATTTGACACTTTGCACAATCAACAGAATGACTCTTGGCTGCTTCCTTCTTCTGTCTCATATCTTGTTCCGCAGCACGCATGGCTCTCGACAGTGACTCTTGCGATATGAATGAAAAGTTGTGCACTGGCTGCCAACAATATAACAAACAAGACAATTGAAATCAAATGGTCTTTGTTCATTCAACTGCACTAAACTTTCATTCCTGAAATTATGGAAATACAAAAATAGCACAAGCAGTTATTTGCATTCACCTGTTTGCCTTATCGAACTATAGGATGACAATTTAACTTAGTAAAAAATTATACAAATAAAATAAATGTTACATAACTAAACCAATATTAAAAACAACTTCATTATTAACCTGTTTGAAAAATAACAGCAATGGATTCTAATTTGCTACCTGTCCCTCATGTCTACACACATTTGGGTTTTTTAGTTTGGCATTTAGCTACTCCAACCAATTGGAATACCCTTCCTTTAAACATTTGCAGTTCCCAATCTATATGTTGCTTTCATTGCCAAAGCAATTTTTTTAAAAGCTAACATTTAATCCATCTCAGTCCACCCTGCTTGTCTCAGAGTCAGTGGATTTCCCACTGATGTTGTACACTATATTTCTTACTAACTTTTTTACAGACAAATGGCGCATTTCTCAAGAAAACTAATTATGCTGTCATTGAATATCAGGAGTTCTCAAAACTGTAGAGTATTTCACAAACATCGATGAACGACAGAATAAAAGTTAAAACTCACAGCATCAACTTTGTTGATAACAATTGGTTCCGGAGGATGAAACCTGGTTGGCAGTGGAGGAGGCTGCAATGTCGGATTCAAGTTGAACAAGAGCTGGTTCATCTGACTCTGAGATGACATGGCTACCACTCAATCAATAACTGAAATGCAACAAAAAACATCCACGTAGACATAATGACTATCAATAAAAAATTCCAAGTCCAAATAAAACTTCACATATGCAAAAATCACATTCAATTCATCAGTGCCAACTAGCACAGCTTGCAATACCAGTTGGTAGGCGTTATCAGTCCAGGCCGAACTGACACCAGATTTTATTTTCAGTCCAGACTTGGACTGGTGGCAAATTTTATTTTCAGCGCAAATTAAAGAGGAATACTTATGGCAGATTATGTCATCATTTCAGGCACTGCTTGTTGGCAAAGTTCAAAGTTGATCAGCAGTCCACCTAGATTCCAGACCACACTGATCGTGCCAATAAGGTGAATCTCAGGTGCCGATATTTTGGCCTACATAGGCCTATAGCCTATCCTTAAAATGAAATTCAATTGTGAACTACTAGAATTAAACCTCTGTAATATCAATAAACACAATACATGCAGACTACGTCTGCAAAGTAGGCGTATCATAAATTACATTAAGTTAAACTTTTTTCATACTTACAACTACCTGCACTGCAGCAGTAAACGCTTAGACACGGGCCTAAAACATGAACGCTATAGTAAGCTTATACACATTACAGCACATGTCTCATTAGGCGTTCAATTGCATGGGGTCCGCATTTTAGTGATCCGCAGTTCACCCATTAATCCGCACTGGCGGTCCGCAAGTTTTGGTCCGCGATTTACCCGTTGGTCGGTCCGCAGGTCCGCAAGTCCACACTTTACCACATCAACTTATTAACAAGTCATCAACTTTTTACAACACGTAATCAACAATAATAACTGAATTAATAATAATAACTACTTTATACACATCAGTGGTTGAATCTAAGTCATTGAACATTTTAAAGTCAAAATTACAAAGACTGCATGACAAAGGCGAGTCCTTCTTTGGGCAACATCTGTCCTATTGACTCCGGAGGCCGAGCGAGCTCCCCTGGGGAGGCCTCATCCGGTGAGTTATCCAGTGAGTTAACAATATTACATTAAACATCCATAAATCATCATAATAATATTATACCTAGCCCAACCTGCAACGCGAATATCTGCATTTACGACATTAAAATTAATAAATTATAGAACAAGACCAAACAAATTCAAAATGGGCGTGGTTCGTAGCATAGAATATTACACACAGACGGTAGCCAGAGATCTGCCTAATCGCCGACAGTTACAAAAACTAAAAAAGTTGCACTGTTAATTTTGATTTAAAAATCAATTAAATATGTTTTAATTTTCAAAAAATTAATTATAACAATTTTTTATAGTTACTAACTTTAAAGTTAAGTTTGCAAATTTTAATTTTGCGTCAGTGTGGATCAGGGAATGGTGTGGATGCAGCATTAATAAAAGCCAGTGAAAATAGATATTCTATGTTGAAAAAGTAAATAAAAACAGTAAACATTAACGATGGCCGATTATTTCAAGTTAGTTCTTTTTCTTTCTGTGTTATAATTTACTTAATTTATTGTACATAGATGGAGCTGTTTTTTGTTGTGTTCAGTGTGATTTAGTCCTGTATTTTATATTGCACATATGACGTTTACTCAAGTTGGAAGTGTCTAGATGATGGCATGCCACAAGGCTCTTGGTTTGGTCCATTGACGTTTGTCGTTCTCATTGATGATTTACGGTCATACTGTTCATTGTACAAGTTTATTGATGACACAACATATTCTGAGGTTCTAACCGTTTCACAAGTTAGTAATATGCAGACGCACTACAATAGGCGACTTCACTTTTTGACTTAAGATTTTCGCTGAGACTTTCGCTGAGCCTAAACTTCGGTCTAAGTACCTACTTACGTCAAGAAGTGAAGTGATTTCGCTGAGCGAAAAAATGGCGATTAACACAGATAGTTTAGTAAGTTAAAACAGTCTGGTACCAAAAATAAATGCTGTAATGGCTACACAATGACATAAGACGTTAAGTAATTACGTCATTTGCGTGCGCAGCGCAATTAAATAAGCAAGACTAAGCGTAACTGGTTGACTTATTTTCTGTTAGGTTTACCTGTTCTCTGTCATTTTTAATCGTTTAGTTGAACTTTGGTCTAAGTACAGACTTTATCGTTCAGCTTTAGCTTTGGCTCAGCAAAAAGACTCAGCGAAAGTCTAAGTCCAAAAGTGAAGTTGCCCAATGAACTTGAACAGTGGTCTTCAGATAATTTCATGCAAGTCAACGCGTCAAAGACAAAGGAGATGGTTATTGGCAAATGCTCTCTTATTCACTGCCAACTGCACACGTAGCCCGGACAGCTGAACGACCTGCAGCGCCAGAAGCGTGAATCTTTCTGGACTGAGAAAGTGCGCAGTGAGAAATCGGGTCCATCTCAGCTGTGGCGGTCTGTTAATGAGCTCATGGGTCGTGGATCCAGTCCGGCCAGTTCGACCATTGCTGCCGTTAATTTTCACCGGTGCATGGACGATATCTACATGTGTACACTGACAACAGCCAGATCTACGGCTTCTGTTGACCCGGGGACACCGACGGTTTACGGAAACATGTTGCTGACTGTGTCGCTGCCATCGCTGATTGGATGCGTTCCAATCGACTTCAGCTCAATGCATCCAAGACGGAAGTACTGTGGTGCGCTTCAGCCCATCGACGAAGTCAGCTACCTTTCGATCCATTGGCTGTTGGCTCTGATCTCATGTTCCCTGTCAGATGCATGCGTGATCTCAGTATTTTCATTGACGCTGACCTGACGATGCGTACCCAAGTCAGTCAGACATGTTCAAAGTGTTTTGCTGCCCTTTGACAACTACGAAGCATACCCCGATCTGTGTCAAACGACGTGATGCAGTCGCTCGTCGTGGCGCTGGTGTTTTTCAGGCTTGACTACGGCTCTGCAACTCTTGCCGGCCTTCCGTAGCAACTCATGGACAGGCTTCAGTCTGTACAGAATGCCGCTGCATGGCTGATCTTCAAAGCTTGTCGTCAGGACCACATTCAGCCATTACTGCGCAGATTACACTGGCTTCGGATGCCAGAACGCGTTTTGTTCCGTCTGGCAGTGCTGGTGTATCGCTGCCTCCACGGCTCTGCGCCTAGCTACCTGGCTTCAGATTTTCAGCGCATCACACCTTAACACACGTCGATGACTGCGCTCTTCGACTGCATCAGCGCTGGTCACTCCACGCACTGTGCATTCTGCCATTGGCGACTGCACCTTTCCAGCGACTGCTGCGTCGGTTTGGAACAGTTTGCTGGAGTCAGTTCTGTCATTGCCGTCGTTGCAAGTTTTCCGCAGCAGACTGAAAACCGAACTTTTTGCCCAGTCTTACAGACATGACTAAGAACGTCCCATTGCACTGACTACTATTACGTGACTTCACTGTTTCAAGCTTATTGTTACGCGTCCTTGTAGTCTTAGGACTTAACGCCATGCTAAAGTTTATTCGTCCTTCATCATCATCATCATCGTCATCAACTCCCAACCAATAGACAAAGTTGAAGAGTTTAAATTGTTGGGAGTCTGAATTTTAGCCAACCTCACTTGGAACAAGCATGTTGACCAGATGATTTTCAAAGCAACTTCATGTCTCTACTTCTTAAAGCAAATAAGAAAGGCATCGGCGCCACATGAGGACATGTTACTATTCTATACGAGTGTCATTTGTTCGGTATTAGAATATGCCACTCCAGTTTAGCACAGTAGTTTGACCACAGAACAGCAAGATTTACAGGAAAATGTTTAAAAACGGGCCTTGGCAATCATCTATGGGGAACGTTTTGTTAAAGGCAACTATTACAAGTTTTGCCAAGAAGTTGGTCATGAATCTCTCTCTGGCAGATAGACGCGAAAGTTTATCTTGCAAATTTTTCTATAAAATGACCCGACCGGACTCATTTATCCATCATCTCATTCCTCAAAAACGGAATCAAAATATACTCTCTCGACTCAGAAATCCTTTGCAATATTGCATTCCTTTTGCATGTACTGAAAGATTAAAGAAATCGTTTGTTATATATGAGCTGCGCACTTTTCCTATGGACATTGATGACGATTCTGATGATGATTTTATTGACTTTTAGTTTTGTTTGACAATTGTCTACTGTGTTTTATTGTGTTTTATTGTCAACTTTTATGTACTGCTGTTTATATATGCAGTATCTGCTGTCAAACATAATAAACAAATCAATCGAAATATATGCAAGACTGCTGTGATACGAAGTTTATCGATCGACTTGCCTCATGGTCAACTCGTCACAATAGCGTAGCAAGTCATTTTATTAATTGTCTTGATTGTTTGTACTTGTCTGTACTTTGCTAAAAGCAATTTTTGTTTACTATTTTATTATTGTACTATATCGCATGTGTTTGTAGGATTGCACAGCCTGTTGAATATTACAAGAAATTTTTGGTTAGTTTTTTCCGCTTTATATTTCTTCGTCATTGTATGATATCTGTTTGGCATGTTTTGCTTGCACAGATGCTTTGTGTACACTTGTATGGATTTGCTTCCAATACTTACCATCTAGATTGCACAACCGCAAGCCGTATCCCTACCTAAATCTAGCCCTGTTTTACCCCTGTCACTAATTTTATGCCTGCTCCAACTTTTACTTTACCCCTCATTTATTTAGCAAACAACAACTGTGTTCATGAAATAAAACATATTTGACATCACACCAACCGTGACCAGTCATCTGCTTAAAATGTAAACGGCTCTGTACATTGTGCTACAGAGCACCTCTGCATACAGCCACTGCCACTTTGTCTGTAGTTAATGATATGTGCAAAATTTGGCTAATACTGCTGTTTTGTTATAATATTTTGATTGTTTTACAGGAAAAAGACACACGGCCAGATGGTCGTGAGCTTGTTGACTTTCGACCGACCATTCTCAATGTTGGTTAGTAATTAGCTTATTTTGTTGCTGGTAGGCCTACCCTTCTGGATGATGGTATAGACATCTGGCTTTCATCAGTTCTGCATCAGTTACTTTAAGTTCACTTTTGGATGATTTAGTATAACCCAGAGTAACGTAAGAAATATTATCTGGTTAGATAAATATCATGATTAAATATACGAGTATATGCTCACTTATCACAAAAATAATGCAATTTTCTTATATCCTACTGTAGTGAATTTTGGTTACCTGCATCATTTTTTTTCTATGTTTGATTTTATGTTAATTTTTTCGATGTTTGCTGTTGTTTAAGTTACCTGTGTGCATAATTTGTTAATTACAGAAATCACTGTTGTTTAAAATTTATTATCATATTTTACACATTTTAAATTTATATAAGATTTTTTGGTAACTTAAACATAAATGCTTATGATTTGAACATATTGCTTATGTATCTTAAATAATTTTTGAGATGTTGATTGTTTTCGGACTGAGTGTTAGATATTTCTGTATTTCAGGATCAATTTCAACTGCAGAGGGGTCAGCACTTGTTAAAGTTGGAAACACCAGTGTTGTATGTGGCATCAAACCAGTATGTGTAATTAAACTGTTGATATTAAGTATAGTTTGATTACATGCTACATGATTACATCTTCATATTTATACTGGGTGTACCAGAAAAAGTGACCCAACTTGTTATTGTCAGAACTTTGTCAAATCTCCATCAAATTTGACAATTTTTGGCACACAGCTTGACAAGATGATAGAAATATGTGAGATACACTCATTGTCCACCTCACCCAATTTATGTCAACGCACTACAGTGTTAAAGGCAATGATGTAAATTGTTGCATAATGCTTAGTTGTTGTCACTGTAGAAGTTCTAACAACTTAATTAAGCACACAATAAACTAAAGTGTGATTTATTTAGCATAATTATAAGTTTGTGTAACAACTTCCTTCCAAATTATCAAAATTTATGTTTAAGGTGTACACAATGGTTTAGAGGTGACACCATGGCTGATTGCGGCATTAACGATCAACTGATCAAAACTGTACAACACTCATTCATGGATTAAATGTGTTTTGAGCTCATTAGTCAGCTATTTTGTTGTCTTCTATTTTCAGAGTGAAATATTTAATACTTCAAAATTATTAAATCACGTGGCACTTTCTGTCGAATTAATAATGAAAAGATAAACAATCTGATATTGATATTCATCATGATATGTAACAATTTGTTGCATCTGCATTTTACATGGTAGTGCATTGACATAAATTGGGTGAGGTGGACATTGAGTATACCTCACATATTTCTATCGTCTTGGCTATCGGTGTGCTAAAAATTATCAAAAGTTCTGATAAAAACAAGTTGGGTCATTTTTTGGCACACCCTGTACGACGTATGTAACATTATTTACTTCACTATGGTAATTGTGCAGTTGAGGCTTAAATGAGACACAGTAATTATGTTAAGTAGCATGCATCCAGATAGTGTGTTAGATCTTTTTAGGTGTACTCTGTACTGTGGCCTTTGTGTTTATCGTTACTCACATGAGTTTTTAATGTGTTTTTATTTGTTTTTCTCAACTTTCACCAATTTGTTCTATGCTCATTTTTTCAGTCACAATTTATTTTTTCTTGGGTCATTCATGACTGGTTGCACATGCTAACTTGTCAACATTTATTTCCTATTTGCTGATAGTGCACTAACTTTTCTTCTTTCTTGTTGACACTCTGCACTGTTTGGTAGGAAATTGCTACTCGAAAGCCAGAGGAGCCAGATCTCGGCTTTATAGGTGAGTCATGCATTGATATTGGCTATATATTATAATATATATTTATAATGAAACATGCTTCATTGCTTTCTTGCTGTTGTTTTGGTGGCAGAAAGGCAAATGGTTTTTAACAGGTTTTGCCACAACAATTTTCAAAGTTTTTTTCAAGGGTGGGAGGCGCAGAGCATGAAGGGACTGAGCTATCCTGGAGTTTCACCAGAAATGGTCGGCTTAACAAAAATTTGTTGTTTGTTTTAGTGGCATTTAATTTAATTCTATTCAGTTTTGAAACTTATTGCTTACTTTATCATTAAAATGGATGCACATGGTGATGTGTTATACTAGCGGCCTGGCAAGTTTTTTAAAGTATTCAAGAGTAGTTACATTATGTACTTGTTTGCTTTCAGAGATCTCTAATATCAGGGAAGGGTCATCCCATGAATTAGTTACAAGATGGCATAATTCCGTCAACTTTCGAAATATGAAAATTGTGAGATAGACATTTTGTACAAGATTTGTTCCTGTGTAGCAGATGTGAATTTTACTGCGAAGACTTTACGTTAATGTCAGTTATAAACATCAAACATGGTGACATTGACATTACCGGCACTGTATAACGTATTGTTGATATACTGTTGTTGTACAGTGCCAAATGTGGAGTTGCCAGCACTGTGTTCTCCAAGGTTCAGGTCTGGTCCACCATCCGAGTTAGCACAGACTGCAAGCCTGTTTCTGCACGATGTCATCACGAAGTAATTGTCTCTTATTTATTTGTTCATAGATACATAGTCAGTGGCAAATTTTAACCTTTGCTACATGAAGAAGGTGGTGTTAATATCTCTTTGTTTGTCTTTCGGTTTATTATTTTGCAAGGTAATGCACATAAGCAAGTTGTGAATGCATACCGGCATTGGTGTTTTTTATCGGAAGGAAGGGTGTGGCCTGAGAAATAAACGATTGGATTTTGGTGACAGTCTGGATCATGCATAACTGAGGAGTCTCAAGTATTTTTAGCCGACCATACTCAAGTAACAGTTGAGCTATTGGCATGGTGGTCGCCTCCTCTCTGTCTGTCCATCTGTAACGGATGTATTGTCGCTAAGCTTTAGGTTGTAGGGGGCAAACTTTTGCACGAATACTTAGCCATGTGTGATAAACTTGGGCAATGGGCATGCAAAATTTCAGCTATGTAGTGCAAGGGGAACGTTTTTAAATTGGGGGTTGAATGGAGGGGGAGTAGAAAATTCACTGGCAAACTGGCCATATCTTGGAAACGGTGAGAGGTTACTATTACTCACCAATAGGAAGTGGCATTTGCCCTTTCAGATTACATGAGAATCATTGACCTTGGATGACCTTGAAGGGTCATAATGCACTATGGTATGCCAATCGTGCGGTATTGTGGCTAAATGGTAAGTTATATGGGGTTTGCGATCATTCCATCAGATAGGGTGCTGGCAACTTTCTATAGGCTGTCAATAGTAACCATGTTTCCATCTGCAACGCTTTGGCTGCAATTTTCAATGGAAAGTTTTAAGATATAAATGGCCGTATTTCGGAAATGGTGAGATATAGAACCAAGGTTACTATTAATCACTAACTGGAAATGGCATGCGCTCTGTCAGAAGAGATGGAAATCATTGACCTTGGATGACCTTGAAGGTCAGTACTGTACTGCAACAGGAACTGTATGGGTTGTTGTGCATCTTCCCTAGCAAAGCGTTTTTATTGTGAGAAAAATTTGCGAAACCCGTGCTTGATATTTCTGTTGGTTGTTCATGACTGTAGCTGTTTATATCACCTGACGAGACGACAGTGTGTCATCGCAAGTGACATTTGTTATACCAGCATTAATTGTAGCTTTCGATAGCAGCATTCCGTTAACATAGCATGCATGGAACTGTGTCACTTCTGTGAAATTGCTTTGTCTCCATGATTGGAAGTCGGACACTGGGCTTCAGACGTAGGTGGTATGGTCAGCTTTTTCTAGCAACAGCTGGGCTTTTTGTTTATTTACCATTATCATTTTCGTAGGCAGTTTAATGGAGTATAAGAGTTTTAAAACTGCTTGGATGTTTTTGGTACATTTTGCAAATTACAGCTTTAGTCGTTTGTTTTATTTGAAATGATTTTTGAGCCAGATATAAATTTTGTAGCATTTCTGTTTATTTTGTTGCCTCAGCTCTGGCTGTGTGCATCGCAAAGAACTGTGCATTGCCAAGTCGAAGGTAAGCTGCAAGTAGATTGTGTGTTTATGTATTTATATGTGATTCTGTTCTTATTAGCATCAGCTGTCTACACCATCTCTTACTTTCTCCCTCTGGGGTTTAGTTTACAGGCTTAAAGCACACATGGCCTTCATCTCAGGAACTTTTTCCCTTTCTGCCCTCCCTTACAACTCTAGGTTTTACAATTTTATCCGTTCTGCTCATGACATTCGGCTACATTTTCTATATTTTTGCCTATGTAACATTTTAATTTTAATATTGTAATCGTGTTTTAACTGTGCTATTGTCTGCTATGTGCTTTTATTGTCACTGTAAGTGTAAGCTTATCTCTGCAAACTGCTTCAATCCAGCACTAATAGTAGCAGTAATAATAATAACTAGGAATTGCTTGTATGAGTGCAAATAAATTTTTTTGGCAAAATACTACTTCAAAAGCATTTTTGTGAATTTTTGAGTTAAACTAATTGTCTACGCTTCTTTATTTAATAGCCTATAGCTATAGCTGCTAGATTGCTGCTGCTGATGTCAGAGATAATAGGCAATTTGTTGATGATGTAGTGACATCATTACTATTATGATGTCATGCTGCTGTACACAGACAGACAGAATGACAGAAATTTTGATGAAAACATTATCTTCTCTGTTTATTACATTCAACTGTTAAACATAATATTGTAATATTATAATGCTGCATTCTGAATAAACTTGGAATGATTTGAAGCTATGCATTTGTGAATTCCTCTGTGAGTAAAATGTATCACTGTTGTTATTACTGGTGGCGTGGTGTAGCAGTAACGCATTTCATTCGATCAACAAAGTTACTCTACATTGGGCAAGGTTAGTACTCGGATGGGTGACTGCCTGCTGGCAGGTAAACCATCTTGGTACGTAACCAGCCACTTAGGTCAACTCAACCTTCCATCCTTTTGGGGTAGGTAAATTGAGTACCAGCCTATCTGGCTGGGATTAAGGTAGAGCGCATTCACTTATGTCAGGTGGCTGGTAAAACGTTGTGATCCCATATGGCGGGTGATGCTCCGTAGCTCTGAGATGGGTTTTCTATGAAGAACTCTAGCATTTTAACACTGCTATGTTTAGTGGCAGCCACTGCGTAATGTTGTGCTGTAGCATTGCTGGGTGCTGTACTGTGATCTGATCTGTCTGAACTACGATGGCAACCTTCTTGACTCGTGTGTAATGGCTTTGACAGCTGCACTGTCCAACGGTTAGTTAGCACTTATAGTGGCAACATTCAGGCCCATCGAGAGCGGGGACAGGGAAGGGGAAAGTTTTTCCTGGCCCCTACAAAGTTTGGAGCCCCGCTGTCACTCAAAAGTATTAAGTACACCAGAATGTGCCATTTTAAAAAGCAAAATTCGAAAATTTACTCTCCGACTCGCAATACAATACAATATACAATACAATGGAGAATTTGCACTCAAAAACTGACAAACAAACTGTCAGTTTAATCTAGCACATAAACTAAAAAGAACTGAAATGTTTCAAAGAAAAATGAAATGAGAGATATTGAGAATAGAAATACTGTTAAATGTAAAACTGACAAAATTCGAAAAATGACTGAAGGAAAGAAAACTAAAATAAGAGAGAAAAACTGAAAAGGTAAGAAATAAAGAATAATAATGAAAACTAAAACTCAGAAAAAAAACTGAAAAGAGTAAAAATAAAAACCATGAGCAGGTTCGAATAGCCGTGGAGTCAGTCTGAGGAGGTGCCAGATGTCTATGGAGGATAAGATTTGAGAAAAAGAAAAGTTTTGAGATTGGAATGAAAGAATGATGGGGTGATGGATGACAAGAGTGGTGATGGTGACGCTGACGAGGTGAGATGATCATGGAAGTATGGTGAGTCAGGAAGAGATTGATCAAGACATGGCTGACGAAGTGAATGAGGGAGTTGATTCCAGAGATCAGGTGATGCGTAGCGAAAGGAACGACTGGTAATTTTTAAGGAGGAATGAGTAGGTGGCCCTGCGGGAATGTTTTACCCAGACCCCACTGTGGCTTTCAACGTTCTTGGCTACATTTGATGGCAGAATGGCAAATATATTTGCAGTTAACTATGTCAGGATGTTTTTAACTACAAACTACATTTTAAAGTGCTAAACAACTACTCGTATTTATTTTATTACATAGTGCAATATAGCAAATAAATCTGGATGTTATTTATCAAGAAACTCACCCCTCGCCTCCAATAGACAGCATTCTGACATTGATGACTGTCTGTAGGATAAGAGGGAAGATATTAGAACTGCCATTACTGTTAGTTACATATACACACTTAGAGTTGATAGTTCTTACAATTTTAGATTTAGGTTGTTTTTAGGTTTTGTGTTTCATAAAGGTTAAACTTTTTGTTTCTTTATTATGTGTATGTGCAATTTTGCCTGCAAAGGCCATCCCCGAAATGACCTATATTGTGTCAGGCGGGATGTGAAAGTCTACTCACTCACTCACTTTATCAAGAAACTTTGCTACAAGCACTGGGGAAAAAGTCTGATGAAAAAATGCATCGCGCAGAAAGTTGTCGCTTTTTTTGAAATGTCATCGACAACAGATAGGATTCTTTGCCATTCTACTCTTGCTTTGCTTTAGCTTACTTCAGAGCTTTTTGTATAGGTGTCGTTGAAATTGCATCCGGATCATTAACAACATCTAAGCGACTGGTTTTGTCACTGCCCACTGTTTTATGTGTAAATGCACTCTTCCTCTTTGCCTTGTTTTTTGCAATATTACTTTTATGTGAAGTTTTGAATTGTGATGGGTTTACATTGGCAAATTAAATGATGATGATGATGATGTGGACAATATCTAGCTGTGCTCATTCAACTAAGTTAAACTGCACGAAAACTGGAACACTTATCAAGTTGTTTTCAACAAACCCAGGTAAAAACTAACCCCCAGAAACCAATAAAATCAGCTGGTTTGGTCTTTTAAAAACAGTTTTCTTGATTCTGGAATGCTTCATTTACTACATGGATATTCTTCAGTGTGATAATGCAGTAAATGTGATTTATATTATTTAACATTTAATATCGTTTTGTCACTGGTTTTATTGATCGCAGTTTGCCTGCCAGTGGCTACATTTGACGAGGAATCAGGGAAGATTAATGTCGATGTTAAAAACATCGCTTCACTCAAAATCCACAGTCTACCTATTGCTACAACATTCGCAGTTTTTGACAAGTACGTCTTGCAAGTAACCAGATATTGATACTTATCTAGTAGATAGAGCAGAGCTTGTTGTGATAATAAGCATACTAATATAACATACTTGCGGAAATAACAATTATTCTGGGAAGAAATTTTACTGTTTTTAATTCTGCTGCTGTTTTTGCTTGATTAAATTTTTAATTTCAATAAATTGGTTTCTTTTTATGGAAACAATAAGCAACATTGCTGGATTGCTGCACTTGACAGAACAAAACTAGCCCTAAATAATATAATATTAATGATATATTGATAAATAATATTTGCATTATCTGAAATAAATCCTTAGAATACATAGCTATAAAATACAGATTCTAATGTCCATGTGATGATGTCTGATCATAGTGCTAACAGCAGCTGTTGTCAATCTGCATGTAACTACACTGTGTCTCAAAAAAAAAACCGGACCCCTGCTACCTTTTACAATAACTCCAACAGTCCTGGTTCAATAGCAATAGAGTTTGACAAAAATAATCGTTAGAGAATCAGCACTTAATAGCAGGTGTTACTTTGCGAGAAGTTTCAAGAACAGAGTACCAGCTGAGGTTTTCCTGTGGCACCAACAGTAGAGGCAACTGCACTGCAGTACTCCAACGAACCAACAACG
>Ga0209367_1008693_pt1 | contig 13860 bp, 5 predicted proteins | sample WorMetLIZISLAND2_FD_187412 | JGI IMG/M metagenome (GOLD analysis project Ga0209367, IMG submission 187412) | Marine gutless worms symbiont microbial communities from Max Planck institute for Marine Microbiology, Germany - Olavius geniculatus... ... | reverse complement strand
CTGAGGGGCAAAGGGCCGAAAATCGAGGCAGAAGGTCGGCAGTGGGAATGGACTTCTTGAGGAGGGGCAGCGACTAGGGTTAGGGTTAGGGCCTCAACTGGGTCCCCCACCGCAAACGCATTTTGGGCATAGAACAGCCCCAAAACGCATTTAATCAAGTATTTAGTGGGCATTACTATCATGTAGTTTCACTATACACTAATACGCATTTGGAACCAAGGCGTAGCGACAGACCCCTGGGAGGAAGTCACGCCCCCTTCCCCGAACGGTCTGAGGGCAGTGGAATCGTGGCTGGGAATGTACGGGGAAATTACGCCCATCCCAAATTTGTAGTTGTCGGAAAATTGTTCAGTCGGAAAATTGTCATCCAAAAATGCAAAATTTGGGGCTAAAACACTTTCTGAAAAATGTAGGGGCAAAATCGACATTTTGAGAACCCATGAGATTATGGGTCTGTCGGAAATTTGCAGTGTTTGTCAGAAAATTTCAACTTTCTGCCCTGCATACGTTTTTAACCCACGACGCTGCCAGAGATTCCCAGAATCATGGGCCCCCAGCCCTTACCCCAGATACAAGGTCCTCTAGCAAGAGTCATTAAAAAGCCCCCGGAATCACGAAATGAAATGGAAAATGGGGAAAGATAAGGAAATGGACAGGGGAAGGGAAGTGAAAGAGGGGAGAGGGCGGGAGGAATGGGGGAACTTGCTCCAATGACTCGTCTGTATGACATGATTACCCGCAAGCATAAACACGCATTTCAGACTTATACCCCGTTTACACGATCGAGCAAACATCGAGCAAACGTCGAGCAAATGTATTCAAAATACACATGCTAACTGCTCGACGTCTGCTCGATGTTTGCTAGCATTCATCCAGCTAGCTCGACGAGCTATGGTAATTAGCATGCTGATTTGGAGGGCGGGCAGGTTGTAATTGGAAGGCCTATATAACACGTGATGATCAGCTGTGGGCTAAGCCTAGGCCTACATTTGAGCCAGGGGCGGGGTTCCATCAGGCCTGCTTGATGTTTGTTCGATGTTTGCTCGATCGTGTAAACGGGGTATTAGGTAACCTGATGTACAGAAGTAGCCGTCATGTGCGTGATCAACATTCACATGAGTAAAAATTTCATTTCAGTAAAAATGTAATAAAAACAGTAAAAATTCGCAAACATTTTGCCCTTCAAACTCCCCAGAAGGCCTGGGTGATAATTTGGTGAAATTCGCACAGTTGGTTCGCGCAACGGCCGTCATTGAGCTTTCTTGACTTGGCTAGGCCTATTGGTCTTTGGTGGAGTGTTGGCGCTGATATTAGCATTGTTGTTGCAAACGTTGGTCCTATCGACGACGTTCTCGTCTTCAGAGCCGGTGTCTTCTAACTCCGTATCACTGCGAGTGTCTTTCTCCAGCTGGCGTCCACAGCACAGAGACAAATACACAAACGTTCAACTAACATTATCCAGAATCCTAATCATCATAACCCTTACCTTATTCACAAGCTGTGAAGTGCATTTTGAGGGGCTTGCGCCTGGGCCTCTTCGAAAGTGAAAAATAATAATTTCAAGAAAAAAAGTCAATCTTAAGTAAACGGTCTTGTTCTGCTATAGGCTAGTCACACCCTTTACATATTTCTAAATATGCCCATGTTACACAAGTTACTGAAGCTTTGTACGTTCACAACTTCACACCACTTTTGGCTTCATTAGAACATTCTGTTTTAGAATTTAGAGCTAAAAGCCCGCATGGGACAGACAGACGCAGTGTTTGAATTGTAAAAAAATTAGCTGAGGGGTTGAACTTTTCAACAGTCGGAGTCAGACCAAAATTGTGATACAAATCGCACGTATATAGTACATAGCTGACCCCCCAGTACATAATTTGACAGTGTGTTAGGGGGATGGGAAAACAGTTGGGGGAGGGTTCAATCCCCCAAACCTCCGGCAATTCAAACACTGGACAGACGGACAACAGGCATAATGCGGTCTATTACGGCGGCCGAATAACAACATTTACAGAAAGGCGGACAGCTGAACCACCGCGGTACGTAACTAACCACCAAGATCAACTCAGCCTTCCATCCCTCCACGATATGTAAATCTGCCTGCCTGGCTGGAATGGAGCGCGATCAGACAGTGATGACGGTCTGTGGCTCCGAAGTGGGTTCACACATACACACTTGCTTTTAAAGGTGAGTACTGAGTGATGTAACTGAACTTGACTGAACTGAACTGACATGGTATAGTTTTTGACGAACTGGCCAATGGGCAAGCAGCAAATGCCGGTAATGCACTACAGTAGGCACCGTCTAACGGCCTCGCTGGCCTATGTGAAAACGTTCACGTACGCGTCAACACCGTCAACCAATGACCAATGGGCTCGCTCTGCTTGATCACTCGTCATTTCGTCCAAATTAAAGTGTGTCAGTTCAGTTACGTCGATCTGTACGCGCTTTTACTTTTTTTAAACAGTATGCACTAAATGCGCGTCAACACACGTGAGGTAACGTAACGCAGGCTACCTCTCCTTTGATGACGTAGAAGTAGAGCATGCGCATTATCATGTAGAACCAGATACAGTGCAGAACTTGTAGCGTACACAGCAGACCGTTGTATGCGTAATAGATGTCGGCCATTCCTATGATCACGTGGCCTTCAAACAACGTGCTGCGTAGGATCCTATATGATCAATTAAAAGGTAGTGAATCGATTATCATTAGTGATTGCAATCTCGGGATTGAATTCTTAATCCCGGGATCCGGGATTAAGAAATTTGTAATCCCGGGATCCCGTTTCTGGACCAGGCTTACAGATTGATGGTCGTCATTTTGGCATCCCCAATCGACTTATTTCATACATAGGATGTACAGCAGAGCCCTACGGAACGTATATCCGAACTATAGGGAGTGACAGTGACTGTCAAAATAGAAATTACCGTGCACAGTGAGGAGTATGGCTCTAGCGCACAAAATATTTTATTTATCAGACAGCGAAAATTCTTGTTTGTATCACGTAACACGCGAAGATGTACAATTTTAACACAATTTTGTTATCCCGAGATTAAGACGCCGCTAATCCCGGGATTCGGGACCACAGGATTGCAATCCCTAATCAGCAAAGTAAGTCAGTCAGCCAGTTAATCAATCAAAAAGCTGAGTGTACAAATACCAAAAAGACAAGCAGCAAAGCTATTAGTAAAACAGTCACAACGTGAAACTAGTGTTGTTTAACACTGAATGAAAAAGGCTTTTGAGCTTTCTGCTAAATATAATTGTCTCCGCCGATACCTTAAGACTTGATCATCAGCCCCTAACTTTCATGTAGGCTATTAGTAACTTCATGAAGTAATAACTGATTTTCAAAATTTTTTCACTGGTCAAATTACTGGTGAAATAAAGACATGCCTACACTATAACCATCACATCCTAAACGCATCGCTGTCAGCTATAAAATATATTGAAAGTTAGGCCTACCTCGTAACATACCCAATCTAGAGCAGATCGAATTTCACAAGGTAGTGTAGTGACGCTTCAAGGAAGAGGTGTGACAGGATTTTTAACGATCAGTTTACTGCAAATTACTACTGCAGAGTATATATCTGTATAAGCATGCTAGTCCGCACCAAAGAGGATAGAATGTCATTCTGGTAAGCACCCAGACGACTGCGAAGGTCACAAACAGAACATCACGAAGCGTGTTCAGTTTACAGTAGATCGCCATCTTAGCACCCTGAAACGCAGTAAAACACATACACACCCATAGTCAATAACTGATCTTCTGCGAACGTCCCAAAACAAACTGGCTCTTCAGAAAGTCATATCCGGGCGTCGTCTTCTTATTATTTGACTGTCGCGCTACGGCGCTATGACAGCGCTCTTTGTTACTGAGGCACTGCAGATTCTGTCTGTCTCTGTCTGTCCGTCCGTCGGGGCCAAAGATAACATAATCACCATTTCTGGCACTCAGCAGTAGTGTTGCTGCTGGTGCACGTCGCTCTGTCAGTCCTTCTGTCCGTAGTGAGTGTTATGTTATCTGTGCTGTCTTGCTGCATTTTAAGCTTTATTATTTCTCTGCTGTTCATTTCTTGTCTACCGTATTACGGTGAATAAAGATGTGTGTAAGTCGTTAACGTCAACACTGTCGGTCTGGCGGTGTCACATTAAATAGTTTCCCCATTACAAAGTCTCCCCTCCAGTGACAGTGTGTCCCCGGGCAATGAGCGCGGCACGCGCAAGCGGCATACAATCGCATCCAGTGACCCGGCGACCGGTGGCTTGTCGGGCGACTTTTATCAGCTGCCTCCACTGTGGTAATCTGAACGATTGTGTGACGTTTTATGTCCCTCATTTTGCGACCTTTAATGCCTGCGCTCGACCGGTTCTGGCTGATCTTGTTTTATTTATTTATTTATTTCCGTGGTCTTAGTCGACAGGCAGATCGGTGCCCATTGGCTTGTTTATCTATGGTGCACTGAACTTGTTCATGGTTGTAGTGAGTTAAATCAAACTCACCAAGAAAATGAATTAACTCATAAACTCATTTTGTTTTTTGGTTACCAATCAATCAATCGATAGACTAGTCATTAAGACTGTCCTAAATTGTTAAAAAAACCAGTCAATCAGCAAACACTCATTGTTAGGTGTTCCACAAAATTATTTCTTACTTAGTTAATTAATCATGTAGTCACTCAACCAAATTCACTCAAAAATCTTAAACTTGAAGAATATAAGTTTGTTTTTTGTTATCATCCAGTCAGACAGTTAATTAATCGAAACATACTTCTATACCTTATGTCACACACAATTGATCAATCAATCACTCAGTCACTCAGTAAAGCCAATAAAAAATTCTGTCCAAAATTGCTAAACACTTGTCAACCAGCAAATCAAAATTCACTGTGAACCGCAATAAGTTCTAATAACCAGTCACTCAATCAGTCAAGCAAGTTCACTCAAAGAATTGTTCAGCCGATATTCTTGTAATCACTGTTTGTTGGCAATACTTCATGTTCGCTTTCAACAGCAACAACCTCTCAAAGTTTTCGTCTGAAAGTTTGTTGCGTCTTGGTGTTTCAGTCTGTCCACCTACACTGAACAGCCTTTCCATTGTAGCTGATAGCAACTGCCAACTTTTTTTATTGTGAGTTGAGTTTAGAAACCTAATAAACTCACAACTCAGACAAATATTGAATTAAATCAAACTCATAACTCACACTCTGACATAAATTAACTCAAACTCACAACTCACAATAAATGAGTTAACTCGTGAGTTGAAACTCATTCGAGTTAACTCATGCTCAACACTGGCCAGGGCATAAGACAACGTAATGATTGATTGTTTGACGACTGATACCCCGTTTACACGATGAAGCAAACATGAAGCAAACATCAAGCAAACGTATTCAATGTACACTTGCACGTTGCACGACCTGTGCTCTAAGTTTGCTTCATGTTTGCTTCATCGTGTAAACGGGGTATGACTGAACAAGCTTACCTCGAGAAAGTAGTCAACGGCGTCGTGAACGCAAAGCACCAGAGTTCCCACTCGAACCATGTTAGCCGTCCACGACATCACCATCAGCGTTATCGTGGCGAAATGGTGCACTATCATCTGCCAAAAATCCTAGCAACAATACAACGCACAGAAACGCACTTACACGTGTCTCAAAAAAACATCCCCGACATTTTTGACTATAACTTGAAAACCAGTTATCAGATTTTGACAAATTTTGGTACGAATATTCCCGACACAACTTGCCATCAAATGACCGTTTAGTTTCCCACCTCACCCAACGTATGCTTCTACACTACCTAGGGAAATCAGATCAAGCGAAATATGTGTTGAAATAAACAGAAAACCTGAAAAAAACATCCCCGACATTATCGATTGTAACTTGAAGAAAGATTAGCAGAGATTAATAATTTTAGCAAAAAAATATTTATGACACGACTGGCTATTAAATAAGTGTTTAAGTTTCCACCTCACCCAACGTCTGCTTTTGCACTACCTGCGGAAATCAGATCAAGCATAATATGTGTTAAAATGAATGAAAAACGTCGACAAATTCCATCTATCCTAATCTGTGGGCCCCAACAGCCGGTCTATACAAGGTTTGATTGTCATGCAGCAGTATGTCTACCAGATAAAGTTTAGGAATGTTTGCAAAGTCAAAAAGCGACTGGTAGAGTCTGGATTGGTCTGGAGCAGAACATTATCGATACTGCTGTCAATGAATGGAGAAAACGTCGCCTTGCCTGTAATCGCATAGTCGGCCAACACTTCAAGCAATTTTACTACAGGCAGTTAAAAAATAGACAGCTGGATAAAATATCAGCCAAAGTGTCAGAAATGTGAACAAAATGTAGACTTAAAGTGTTCTGACCTTACGTTTGGCGTCCATGAAGAGTGCAAGAACGAGAGAGATGTAGAAGCCTAGTTCCAACATATAATACCACCAGACGTCAGCCGTAACGTGCTGGCAACATCATACATATACGGACCAACATGTATTTTATACAGGGTTGCACAAAAAAGCGGAACATTTCATTTTCATTTTACACCGTGTACATCACGTCTCGCGAATGTGGAATGCTAAATAGCTGTTGTAGCCTATCCACAGTAGCCTACTTAGTATACAGCTGGACAAGAAAGTGTACAACTTGAAACATGACTGAACATCACTGCAATAATCGAGGCCAATCCTTTTTAGCCGACCGTATTTAAGTAACGGTCGAACTACTGGCAAGGTTGTCGTCCGTCTGTCCGTCCGTCACGGATGTACCCTGGCTAACGGTTAGGTCGTGGGGAAAACTTTATGCACGAATTAGTCATGCGTGCAAAACTCGGGCATGCAAAATTTCAGTCATCTAGTGCTAGGGGAACATTTTCAAATCTGCGGTTGTACGGACGAGGATAGGAAAAATGTGCTTTTTTCAACGGAAAACTGGCCATATCTCGGAAACGGTGAGAGATAGTGCCAAGGTTACTATTAATCACTAATAGGAAGTGGCATACGCCTTTACAGATGAAATGAAAATTATCGACCTTGGATGACCTTGAAGGTCACTGACAACTAGTACGGTCGGCTATCCTATCGACAGCTTAGCTTCTTGTTGGAAATGTAGTACTGCATAATCTATTTATAACATGTGTATTCCACTTCTTTATGTGCCACAAATGTTCCGCTTTTCATGTGGCACCTTGTACGTAAAAACAACAACACATAAATAATATCCATCATCACACAAATGCATAGAGCTGGCCAATAACGAGGAAGCTCTTATGATTTTGTCATAAAGTGCATCACATACTAACCAAGTTTTCAAGATGCTTTCACCGATACGCAGTACGCTCTACAGTTAATTAGCAACTACGCAATCATTTAAGATCCCATCACACCGCAAGTGCGTCGCTACACTACCTTGTAAAATCTAGTAAGGTTTAGAGTAAATTACAGTCACTAGTTTGCAACGTTCACTAGGTTTATTCTAAGGCGAGCATGACGCATTTAGGATGTTAGCAGCTTTAGATGAGACAACTTACAATAACAATAGCCTACTGTACACTTTGTATTACGTGCGCGCTCGGTAAATATCGTACTGATAACCTTGACTAAAAATCAAATCAAATACCTGCAATGGATAGCCATACCAGCAGTGTTTTGTATCCCACAACCATGGTTTCTAAATATGCAATAAAAAACAGAAATTATTACATACGCCACTGGAAAAAAACAAATGCAAAATGGCTATACACGTACCAGACAGGCAACTTATGTCGTCACAGCGAACGTAAAAAAGCATTCTGAGAATGCATACATACTATGCCTAAATTGATCCAAAATCTTTCCAAAAGCTTTGCGGGAATTTAGCACAAAAAAATTGTAAGAAAAGTTAGAATAACAAATAAATGAAAAAAAATCAAGTATAACGATGCCTAAAAAGTGTAAAGAAGTGACGAGTAGACATAAAACATGAAAAGTATTTAAAATGTTGTCCATAAGCACCAAATACAAAACTTTCTGTTATAACTACACTAACATAAGCGACATGCGTAACTGTACTAAACACATTTTAACCATAGATGTAAAAAAAACATTTTAAAATGTTTTTTGTAAAAGTTTAAAAAAATGTTTTTCTATGTTATTTTTATTTTTTTTTAATGTTTAAATTTTTTTTGGTTTTTAAAATGTTTTTTGTGTTTTTTAATGTGGTGTTTTTTGTTCTTGTTAGAACATAAAAGTACAAAATTACAAATGTGATTTATTTCTAATGGGCAAATTCCATTCAGCTGTTTTTGATCTGTACATATAGTACATTCCGGTTTTTAGTCTTTACAAATAGTAGGTTATTGTTTTTAATTATCTGAGTTAGATATTTTTTGCGTGTATATTGGTGAAAAAGTAGCAATTGAAAACATCTGCAGTTCGGTGTTTTTTATGCATGTTTTTAATAATGTTTTTATAAAAGTGAAAAAACGTTATCTTTATGTTTTTTATTTGCAAATCAATGTTTCTAACATCTATGATTTTGCTGAAGTAATCAACAAAAACAGCTTTGAACATAGACAAGTTTAGGCCTACAAAAAACGAGAAAAAAGTCGGCGCCATGTGCCGCTGTGATATGCGGCCGTCCGCCCACTTGCCGAGCGACAGCAAATTTGCCCACCGCAAAAGCCACGACTGCGCAAAATGTGTCATTTTCTTGACGTTTTGAAGCCTAATTTTTGGCATTTTAAGCTCAAAATTAACGCACCCGTTACTCTGTAGCCTAATGAAAGGTCATATAATAATTATATTACACACATATGCACAAGTTTATAATGTCTAGAACAGTATATTTGAAAACAAAAAAAAAACGTACGTCCCAGATGACGTAAAGTCCGCCCCAAAACGCGACAAAATAGAACAGAAACCTCCAACTGCAACAAGATAACAAGTAATTTCAGAAAAGCTCACGTGACGCGCGATAGCAGCGATCCTGCCATCTTGGCAATCAGTGTACAGCAATAAAATAATAATGCATCTTAAAACAGTACTTAAATTTCAGGCCTCCGTAAGGAAAACTTCTGAAATTTAAGAGATCAAACCTTAGATTGTTAAAAATGTACGTTCTGTGCCAAAAAAATTCATATGCAGGTTGTCCAGGTCTACCTCCAGCCACTTTGGTGCAATTCACTCTTAAAATGTGCGTCGCAGCCCGCAATCGCGAAAAATTCACTACAAATCCCTATTTTAAAGATTAAGGTCATTCAAGGTCATCGATGTTGACACCCTTAAAAGCTCATCACTAATGCTTGTTATGATATGCAGAATGTCTGTGCCTATGTGCAACTGTTTTCATGCTAATCTGCAAAAACACGCAGCTTCGATCAACAGCAAACAATAATACCGGGTACTCTGTTGCGTTCAAATCCTCAACTTTTGGCCCCGTCCTACGTATTAAAAAAACCAAAAGTTTTCTGTTTTGGGGGGGACTTTGCTGATGCTCTTCAGACCCCACCACCAGGACATCAAGGGTTGGGCTCTGCTCCTGCACCCTGTGAGGGGCTCCGCCGTTGAGGTAAATTTGCAAATACAAATTGAAATTCGATAAGTTATACTGTTACGTCTACACTGATGAATATACGCTCGTAATAGTGAACGTTACGAGCTAGAATGAACCGACCTGGCCTCCCTGAATCGTTGCATTTCACTGACTTTGCCCTGACTTCGTCGTCGGCGCCACCAACGTTCTATCAGACGAGTTGACCAGTCCAGCTTCTTTGACAATTCCTTACCACATCATTGTCATTCTTTCACACACACTGCACTGCCATAATTTTGATATCAAGCTCCTATCTCTGTCACTAAATGACTGTTTCGTGATTTTTCTGATTTTATAAAAACAAGCGTTAGTTTAGCATTTTTTCCATTTAATTTCTGTCGCTCTGTACGCATCTTTACAGGCGCCTCTGAAAATTCTATTTAAGGACACTAATTTTTAATACAAATTTTACAGATAAACCGGTTGATTGATTGAATAATTATGCAGCTTGTTGAATGGATAAAATATAAGAATAAATAAGCTACTGCCGAATGGAGGTAACTGGCAAATACAAACACAAATACACACACCCTCCCCGGTGTAGATTTGCTAATGGATTGACCAAAACACTGGGCGATGAACTCCCAATCTCCAACCGACAACTATCACAGAGGGGGGGGCTTCCATCTAACATCACCTCTGTACCGTCACTGTCAGTCTTCAATCAGCGTTGGCTGCCTCAATACTTTCCTGTTTCATCGCTTATATCGAGTCCTATACTCACCTGATACTTTAGGCCCCATAATGACGTGGTCCTATAAAATAATGATAATTTTAACCAAGTTAAACCCCTATGCAGTATGATGATGATGATGATAACGAGTGAGTGTATACTGACGACTAATTCGTCGTGGCTGGGTAGAATCTTGCTATTACGTCTGAACACTGCTTCCAGCAGTTCGTTAGGCACAGCTCGCGTCGGCGGTCTCTCACGCACATTGAAGTAACGACCAACCGGCAGTGCGACTAACCTGCCAACAAAATAAATGTAGGCTTTATTAACATTACTTAATTGCGGAAGAGCGTTAAGACTATCGTTTTACTGCTGACGTTTCATCTTTCTTTCTTTTTTTCACTGCGTAAACTCCGAGGTCCTTCGGCCAATGGCCGCAAAACTCTGCCGCATGATTGGTGTAAAGTTTTAAAAGCTGGGTCCCAATTTGTGCGGCCCTCGCAGTAAAATTCGGGGAAAGCAAAAACGTCGAAAAATTCAACGCGATTTCGGACGACCTTCGACGTAAATATATCCTCCTAGAAAGGACAAAAGATCTACAGTGAAAAAACGGCATTGCGAAGTGCAAAACAATCTACCGCTCGTTACAATCGTGGTCCCAGAAAAATAAGGCCAAGGCCGAAAGTTCGATAAGCTTATTTAAGCGATGCGCGTTAAACCAAAACCTCACGATGGTGATATAGATGAGGACGATGATAACGACGTATACCTTTCCCAGACGAGGCGTGCGAGGAACAGCGCGAACGCGAGCGGCAAAACGACGTAAATGTCATAGAGGTCAGGATAGAAAGGTGAGCCGGGAGTGTTGTTGCGCTGTAGATCGGCCCAGGTGCGGTTCTCGGGAAGCCAGAACGTCTTGTTCCAGAACCAGGCACGGAACGCGTCGTATGCACCCGCAGCCATCGCCATTCACTTCGCCCTCCTCAACACACTGCTACTGCAGCGCAGCGCACACACGCCATAGGCTTATAGGGTGTTTACACGATCGAGCAAACATCGAGCTGGCTCATCAAGCAGGCCTATTGGAACTCCGCCACCTGGCTTAAATGTAGGCCTAGGCTTAGGTATCACGTGTTATATAGGCCTTCCAATTACAACCCGTTTGCCCTCCTAATTAGCATGCTAATTAGTTACCACAGCTAGAACGTCCAGCTAGCTGCTCGATGTTTGCTCGATCGTGTAAACACCCTATTAGTTCGTTATCGGCCGACTGTTAGGTCGAGTCTTTGGTACAAAGTGTCGTCGGTCTGTCTGTTTGTCGTCTGTAACGCATGTATTGTGGCTAAACCGTACGTCGTATGGGTTGGCGACGGTAATCGTACCGTTGGATAGGGCGATGACGAGTTTCTATAGGCAGTCTCTTTCTCTGCAGCGGTTTGGCCGCAATTTTAAATGCAAAGTTTCTGTTTGCAGCTATGACCCAGGTGTGCTGAATTACCTATTCTGGCGTTGATTATAGCGTTTGATATAGCAGCGTCATCAACTTCGGACGCTAACCTTCAGATATGTGTACCGTGGTTAAGTCGTGGGGGTATGACTGAAAACCGCAGGACACTTTAAATAACCACCAAAAAGAGCTGAAATTTTAGAGCATTATATAGCCACATTAGCCTATAGCGGTTATGTGGCGATACTAATATTTCAGGTAGCCCCTGTATCCGTGATCTGCAGGCGGTGTAAGTTGATGTCTCGTGAAGGGCTAAAGAAATGGAGATCATCGCCGCACGCCGCTCCATGAGCTTTGTGACTCGATGCTTTACGTACGTATATCCGTGTTGAAAATTATTAAGCCGCACGTTTTCACGCGCGAGCTAACGAGTAACGACTGTATTCTATCAGCTCTAAATTCACCGGCTAGTAGGTCAAACGTTGAATTTTTAGTTGGCGTAGTAAACAGCTACTTACCAGCTATCTAGGCCCAGATGTAACGTATATTTTGCAAGTACTTGTGAGTGTACACTGTTTGTACGCGTCTGACGGTAGTACAACGTGGCGTATAGGCCTACACGCCTGCCATACGCGTCGTCACCTATCACTGCTGGCGAGTTAAAGCTCGACGTCAGTCAGACGTAGCTTCCTCTTTCCCTCTCTCCCCTAGCCTCCCTCTACGGCACAGCAACGGGCAAGCAATGCTGCGGACCGGCTGTGTTTACTAGCCGTCCTATCGTCAGCAGCTGCACAAAACAGTTACCGCGAAACGTTCTGCTGCTGCCTTTCCAGTTCGGAACTGACACGGAAAAATAATTGCCTTGCCATGCCTTGCCTTGCTTTGGTCCCTCCTCACGTCTGAGGATCGGAGTTTATAGGGTGTTTACACGATCCAGCAAACGTCCAGCATTAGCACGTGTATCTTGAATACATTTGCTGAAATTGCTGGAAGTTTGCTAGACGTTTGCTGGATCGTGTAAACACCCCATTACCGACACGGTCACAACGCGAAAATGTATAGGGCCGATATAGATGTAAAGTAAAAAGAAAGCTTAATGTTCGCCATACGCTCGATCCTTCAGATCGTTTTGAATGTTATTTTCTATCAAGTCGTCTCTCATCTGTCTCCGTCTCTTCCCTTGTCTTTTTTCTTTTTATAATACGTAGGCCTACCACGCAGCATTTCGCTGCGTCTCAACACTTGGCCTAATCATTTCGTGTTTACGTTTCCATTGTTTGCGTCTAATCTTCCTGAACCATATGCACAATCTTCTCATTATTTTTTGTTCATCCAACTGATCTCCAAATTCACATTTCAAAATATACTGTTATAGCCAGATCCGTTGCCTGTTCGAAAGTCTGCTTACACGAACGGGCCTTGTGGCTAGGCGAAGAGTTTATGTTCAACGAAATGAGGATTAGAATCTACTAGGTTTAATATGCTCACTGAGTGTTTAGCTCAACATTACGTATACCAAGGCGTCCCGTTCTAAGTTACAGCTCACAGAGCCTTTACTTGCCAGAGTCTCAATAGTAGGCTACCCGTTGTCAAGCGTGACTGACTGCTCCTAACCTGACAGTACATGTAATTATCTCATACAAGAATATATATATATTCGTTTTGGCCGTCCGTTAGGTCGAGCCTATTGATACGATATGCCGTCTGGCTGTTTGTCGTCTGTCTGTAATGCATGTATTGTGGCTAAACCGTACGTCGTAGGAAGTCGGCGATGGTACTGTACCACCGTTCACCGTTGGATAGGGCGACGACGACAAGTGCATATAGGCTGTCAATAGTAACCATATGTCTATCCGTAACGGTTTGGCCGCAATTTCGAATGCGAATCGCTTTTTTTCTTTTCTTTGTTAGAAATCTTCCGGGGTCCCCTTGCCCTGTTGCGGAGATTTACACGTAATTCACAGGTTACACGCCCAACGCCATGGCGGTCGGCTGTAGCCGTTTTGTGTTACTAAAAAAACGTCAATATCACACAACATTGCTTTTATCATGTGCGGCGGTGAAAAACTCTTCAAGCGAAAAAGTTATAACCAATAAAACCGGCACAGTCTCCATAATAATCATCAAAACACGTCTTCTAACGTCCAAACCGAAACACTAG
>Ga0209367_1008692_pt1 | contig 13861 bp, 8 predicted proteins | sample WorMetLIZISLAND2_FD_187412 | JGI IMG/M metagenome (GOLD analysis project Ga0209367, IMG submission 187412) | Marine gutless worms symbiont microbial communities from Max Planck institute for Marine Microbiology, Germany - Olavius geniculatus... ... | reverse complement strand
GAGCCAGGGGGCGAATCAGCCAGGGGCGAACAAGCCAGGTGGACGAAAGAGCCAGAAGGCGAACAAGCCAGGGGGCAAAAAGGGCAAAGGGGCGAAAAAGCCATCTGAACGTATAATTATCGTTTGCGGTATCGGCGGTTAATGTGCATGGAGTGTACATTAGATTGGTTAGAACCTAAAGTATTTACTTGTTTAAAATAACATCATAAGTGAATGAGTAATTCTATTTGCTGCTCAACACATCACGTTCACAGGTCATATCATTTTGGGAACAAGCGTGAGTGGGAATTGAACTCGTGATTTTGGCTTTTCAGACCAAAATGAAAATTTTAGTCAGTTTCTATGTCCACATATGCTAAGCCTAAGAAGTGTTTGTGTTCTCGAAATAAATAAATAAATAAATTTGTGGCTTCAGTGAAACGAAAACACTGAACAGTTGTTCTCGAATATTCGTCATACAAACTAATACGAACACAAACCACATTTGTTAGCTTAAACTGTCGTCAGCACAAAATATATTTACCAGTATCTCCTATGATAATATACTTAAACAAATAAGAGTATGACATTTTTCCGCAATAATGAAAACACGTCAAATCACAACAGATATTTATTTATTTTATTAAGATCACGGTCGTACTAAAATCCAAGATGACTAAAACTAACATAACGTATGACATATATTCACTTTACTTTTCACGTTTTTAACTTTTCTTGCTACGTAAAATAAATTTATTTAACTTTTTTAACGTTTATTTTTGCACAAGTAAATCGATTACGTTTTACTAAATTTTAGAAATGCGCTATAACAAATATGGAACTCGCCCAGCATTAGCAAAGAATGTTTAATAACTAATGTTATGTAAACAAAACAGAAATGGTTCTGTAATCTGTATGTAGAATTATTTCTAAAAGCATATCTCTGGATTGTAGTCAGCTAAACGTAAGCCACTGTTTCATATTATTCCGAAGTTTTACCAGCTACGAATGCCATAGTTTGTATTATGATTATAAATCCGTCATCTGGTATCGGACGTCAGTGTAAGAATAGTATTAGTTTAGTTTTTTTGTTAATATTCGTGTTAAAGTCGTTTACTTTGGATGGAAATAGAAACCTTTGGCCTGGTTCCGGCTATTCATTGATGATGTTGACGATGATGATGATAATGATGATAGTGAACAGCAATATATAAGATGTGGATATAGATGTAGAGCAGGTGATAGCGAGCACAGACTTTCGCCTCTAGGTCAGCTTTCTCAGTATGATCTTTGTCATAAGTTAAATACAGTGAAATTTCAGTTACAACACGATGTGACTGCCGGTTCCGTGAATTACTGGTACTCCACCTTTACTGGTGAAAGGCAGTCGCAACCCTTCTGTGAGGAGCGAGGGACTGCCGATAGTCGTTGTGGCATTGTAAATGTTGCCTTAACACGTTCTACACTTCACACTGTCATCTACCTGACATGGTCTGGAGTCTTCAACAAGTTGAAGTTTGACCATCTACTGAAGAAGAGGAAGAACTTATGCTTTTAGAGTCATACACAATATCTTGACTTAAATAGCAATGTTATGCAGGTTTGCACAGTTCTTCTGTGGGTATGATTGCAGTAATATTAAATGGCTAGTAAAGTATGCATCAGTTCATGTTGTTATGTATTGCAGGCACATCATGTTTGACTGGGACTGGAAGGTGTTGCTGCAGGATGTTGTCATATATGCTGGGACTAATCCATGGCAGTTTGTCTATTATGTCCTGCTCTGCCTGTCACCGTTTTTTGCAATAAGTGCATATCTGTCATGGCAACTGGCAAAACAGATTGAGGCAAAGGAAAAAGAAAAGAAGAAGAAAACTCGTCGGGAAGCTAATATTGCCAAGGCTCGCCGACAGAAAGCTGATTAGCATCAGTTAACATTATGCACTGTTCTAAAGTTACGTTTGCACTGTGCATTGTCATGTCACATATATCGTGGCTGCCATAGTAAAACGTGAATGTAATTTTTTTAATAGTAGTAAATGTTATTGCCCAAGTAGTGTATATATTTGCTACATTGTCATTTTTATTTAAGTTGTGATAAGTCCTGTTTAGAATAAAATTAACTTGCTAACTGCTGAGCATAATTACAAATAAGTGAAAGCACTGAGAGAGGTTATTTTTACGATAACTCTTATGATTGCAGTTACTAACTAGTATTGTGCTTAAGTGCAGTTACTGCAATCTGCGTTAACTTTTATATTATACAGTCAAAATAGCTTAGCTTTTTTTTTGCCAATTACTCTAATTTACAGTGCTGGTCATGTGTGAGACTTTGCCACTGTATTCCAGCTATCTATTCATTCCATTGTGTTATGTGTACATTGTCCTTAATCTTTACAGGTTCTTGCAGTTGCTTTGTACAGCATTGTGTATGTCACAAGTATTCGCCAGTAGCATTATGGTAGGTCGAGGAGCAACTACCTCTCGCCCTAAACTTTCTCCTGTTGGAAAATATCTCTTGTCAGAAAATTCTCATCATCCAAAAATGCCAAATTAAATGCAAAATTTTGGGCAAAATTGAAATTTTGAGCATCCATATTTCCCTTGTTGGAAATTTGAAGCTGTGTTGGAAATCTGCATCTTTCTGCCATACAGCCTTTTTAACCCACAGTGCTGCTGTATTTGACTGATTGTCTTAATGCATAAAGTATGCCAGTGTATTCTGTATTTGGTACTTAATACCAGTAAAGACATTTTCAGTTATTGTAAATTGTTGTCTGTGGTACCATTTCTTGTTAATTTTATTTTTAATTTGTAACAACTATATGGGTTTTTGCCTTAAAACTGCAGTTGCTACTGATAATTTGTGGATGATTGCATGGTACTTGGTAATTTCAGTCTTAGCTGTCTTTGATTGCGCATGTGTGCATAAAACAGTGGCAAATAAGCCACACATTCAGTACTGTTATTTGCATCAGTTATTCATAATTTGCTCCACATTGGAATTATGGCAGTTTGTAATTTATTCTGTTTTAAGGCATTGTAATTTAACTTTTACAACAATACAACAACATAACATTGTACAACAAACTATGCAGATAGCATTGCCCTGTTTTTGTCTTGAACAGTCACTTAGTGAGTTGGATGCTATATGGACAGGTGTTATATATTATTACAAATGAGGGTCACATATTTCCACAGGTTACAGAATTTCAACACAAGTCATAAAACTTGCCCATTTTATGGAATTTCTGTGTTTATGGTGCTCCATGGTGTTTGGGAAATGGCCGATTATTTATTTCTTCATTGACAGCTGTTTTGCTAAAACAATACACAGAATGGCAAACTTTGTATAAATGTATACAGTATTTATCTGATTACACTTCTAACACATCAACATTTTCGTCGAACTTTTTTGCCGCTGAAAAGTTTGTCTGACTACCAAATATCTTGATGCAATGCCTGGGCCTTCAGTCAGTAAAGAGCAGACAGCTGAGCATTGATTATGGGAACTCTCAGTGTTCTGTGGAATTTGACAGATTTTCCCTGAAACAAAACTGTAAAACTGAGTTACAGTGAGAAGCAGAACTAAATTGTTTTTTCACCTTTTTAGATGTAGTGGCAAATTGGAATAACACTTTTTTGTGTTTACAAATCTAAAAGAATGTTTGTTCCTTTCAATGTCAATTGTGTAATGTCTGTTGGATTTTTTTTAGCTTTTTTGTTATTATTCTTCATACTTATTTCTGTTTTGTTTAATCTGTGTGACAGACTAAGCTGGCTATTGTATTTTGCACAGTTTTGCACAATGCACATGTTAATAAAGTGTACTTGCATCATATTGCGAACTTAAGCTGTGTTTTGGATGTTTTGGACACAACCATGAACAAGTTTTGTGTGTCATGGATAAATATATTATAAATACGCTAATGATAATAATACTTTTTATAGTTTTAATACTTTTAGCTAATAGTTTTAATTTCTGTTTGACAGCACGGCAGACAGAAAATTCTAAAGAGTTTTGTTTTGTTGTATTGATGCAATATACTAGTAAATTTGTTTTTCGTGCATTGGCATAGAGTATCTAATTGTCTGTGGCACACTAAACTTGTTCATGGTTGTTAGGCCATCCAAAACGCAGCTTTAGCCTATCAGACTGTTTAATTAATTTAAAGGCCAAGTCGCATCGATTTAGGTAACTGTTATAGAGTGCTAATTGGCTTTATCAGATGCTAATTTGTCAATATTCATTAATCTTCTGCTTCCTAATACACCTTAGTACCCTAAAAATAAGGTTTAAAGTATTCACTTTTCGCTCTTCACGGCTTCAGCCGTTTGGAACTGTGACGTCATCTGCAGAATGGTTGCTAACTATCTTTATTACCTGGAGGTCAAATGCAGCTTAATTTATGGCCAAATAGTCTTAGAAAGGCCAAATTTTTCACTAGTAATTAACCCACTAAAAACCACAATATTCTAGCACATCATTAATTTCACAAATCACACAACTCTAATAGTGAACAGATAAACAATGACATCATTTCTTTAGTCACTTATGCGTCATTACTTGTACTATAATTCTTGTACATTATTCTGAGTAAAACTGACAGATTTACTGTTTTTGATGTGAATGTCAGTGTGTTAACCGAGCGTCCTGTGAGTGACGTCATCAGTTACTGTGTCACGTTTGGGTACATTCGGCTGGCACAACATATTTTTCTGAAAATTACTTTAAAGCGATGTTTTCATTTCATTGGATCAGCATATTATTAATTAGTGTTACATTCTGCACATATCTGCCAATATCGTTTTTTCATCCAACTTGGATTTTAAGTTTACTTTTTTAATTGTTTATTTCCTGATTACCAACAAATGTCAAAACACATTCACTGTCATAGGCAGTAAAACAGTGTTGCTTTGGTTTTTAGTCTTGACCTACAAAATGGCTGTTTTTGTGTTGAATAACATACTGTGCACTGTTCAATACAACTGTATAATAGATTCATTTGTGTGATTTGTTGCGGGTTGTCCTGTCTTGAGTTTACTTGATTCTTACTGCCTTGCTGCAAATTACATTAGACAGAGTGATAAACTCAGACTTCTGCCAGCTTTTGTCAAGTATGTTACAGTGGTAATGCAGTGTCTAATGCTTTTGCTGCTGTTACATGAGTTTAGCATAGACCAATGTCATGTAAATTACTATTCTGCCATTTAAGTGTGTTGGTTTCAGTTGCAATAAATGAAATGATAATGCCAATGAAAAAACATTTAATACCGTAATTGATATCACCATTTACCAATCAGGCTTACTGATTTTTCATTTAGCTATTCTGAATTAACACAGTTCTGGCCTAGTTACTGAGTTGTGTCAGTTTTTTTGTGTAAATAAGAAATTTTCAGAACTGCAATCCCATCCTGTCTTCCACGTCCTACAGTAGGCCTACACCTTGACTAGGCTACTCCACTTTTCTGACTAATGTCATCTAAGTACAAAAATAGGCTTGTACCATTTACAGGAAGTACTTGCACACTCGCAATAAAGTGTGGATTTAAACTACATGTCAAAAATACTAAATATATTAGTGAAACACTGACGTTCATATCTCACAGGTAGGCTACTGTGGCAAAGACTGATTGAGTTTACGAGTAAAATAGTGTGTATTATATGCAAAATTTTACGAAAGAAATCAAAAGTAAGCAAATCCACAAGCTGTACAACAAATAGGGCCTACTTCTTAGAAATAAAGGCCTACAACAAGTCTACATCATCATCGAAGTAGTGGAGTTTGGACGTGACTGCATAAAATGTGCACAGAGAACAGTACGTAATGGTCTATTGTATGAAATGTGTACAAGCTGCAGCGTACATCCGTAATGTCTATCCGATCGCTACACGTGCAAGTGCGCAGTTTGACCCACACAATGATTCAGACACCGTCGCGTCGACGACGAGAAAATGTCATACAAATAAGACATTTTTGGCGTGTTATGTAGCTTCAAACGCTAGTTGGGCTTGGGTCGGTCACGAAGTGCTGCTTTCAGAGACGTGAAGAAATTGATTTGGTTTGACGGCAGAGCGCTGTCGATTAGCGACGTCGGCAGCAGACCAGCCAGATCGGTCTGAATGTACGACGTCACGCGCGTCTGATTCGGTTGTCTGCACGCAACAGCAACAATATTATTAGGCCTATTGTATCAGTCTGGAAATATTAATTAAACATCGACGTCCACAATATTTACACAAATACTTCATGGTGAATGATTTTCATCGGCAAATACATCCAAGTGACCTTAGCCTAAAGACTGAAAAAGATTCATAGCCACAAGTCTGACCGCCGAGGTAAAGATAAGCTAGACGCGTAGAGAAGCTGGATAAGTTTTTTTTTATACAATATAAAAATTACAAAAAAATGATGCTACACCGTGGAATTTTTCTCAAGTCTTAGTCACTGCTACTGAACCATCGCAGTAGGGCTCTTTGTATGTTGATGAAACGACCGTTTCAAGTTTCAGAAGTGGGCCCTAATCTCTAGTCAAATGAACACGTTTCTCAAATTCAAATCCCCCTTTTCCGGGCTTTTCGGTGATGCTAGGCCTATATCTCGTAATTAGTGGTGTAGCCAGAAATTTCATTTGGGGTGGCCTCGTCTGCCTCCCCTTCCGTCCCTCCCCTCCTTTACCTCTTCCCTCCCTTCTCCTGTCCTTAGCTCTTTCCCTCCTTTCCCTTTCCTTAGAAGTAGGACCCCTAAAATCCAGCTAGATGGTCTGGGAGAGCGCGGTGAGCTCCCTCAGCGAGTCTGGGGTGAAGCCTCAGCCGAAATCAAATCTGGTGCATTTTAGCTTTAAAAGATGAGATCTGGTGGCAAGAATTTTAATTATTTTCCCCAAAATAAACTGATCAGATTGGCAAATTTCGTACGTGCAGTTTAAACGTATGTTTACGTTTTTGTCTGGAGAACGGGGGAAGGGGCTGGGCTGGGCCCCCTGCCCCCCTTGTCTAAGCCACTGCTCGTAATTCGTGAAACGATAAGGCCTATTGGGACAGTTTCAGCGTGGTCCGTTTGTAACCATGTCTGTGCGTCCGTCTGCAGGAGTGGTGTCGTGACCAGGTGGAGATAAAAGAGGGGGGGGGACAAATCTTGGGCTGTCGGAACATTGTCGGAAAATCTTCTTGTCAGAATTTTTTGTTCAAAAAACGCTACATTTAAGGCTGATAAAACCCGTTCTGGGGAAATTTAGGGGCAAAATTAAAATTTTGAGCACTCATTGTTTCCTCTGTCACAAATTTGCAGCGCTTTATCAGGTAATTGCCATCTTCCTTCCTGCCTCCTTTTTTACCCACGACGTCGCTGGTCCTGAGGTCTATGTGCAAATTAAACGCCTAAAGGGATCGAGATTTTGCTTAATGCAAGGACTTGAGGGACCCCACCAGCAATGGATTAAAAGGGGTCTGCTGAAATTGGTGCAAACTCTTTCTTGCGGAACCGCCCTCATGAGGATTATTGAATTCCTAATTCTTGCAGTCTGTTGCTTGCGATCTTCTTGATCAAGCGGCTGCCGCGTATACATAGTCTGTTTGGCGCCCGACCCGGAGCTGTGGCTGTGCGAGATATGCGTCATTTTCGCGATGCTACCAACCAAAAATTATTGGCACATCAGTTCAGTTGCACAACTCTTGCACGCTCATACCAATTTTGACAGTTCTGCGCTTTTTTGTTTTCGAGCTGATAGCATACCGTAGACGTAGCCAGAAATTGGAGTTGGAGGCAAGAGCGGAAGTGTCGTTCTTGAGTACATCTTTGCAAACTAGGCCTATGTCAGATTTGCTTTACTTGGTTACTGACTATATTTTTCAGGAGCTGCGTTTGTCAGCTTTTTTTAAAGAATAAAATGAATGAATGAATGAATGGGGCAACGTACGAGCCCCCTCCCACCAGCTAGGGGTCTAGGAGAACGCTATAAGCACCAAGAGCAGGGTCCATCGAGGCTCCCGGCCGCAAAACATTTTTGGACACGAAAAAATCTGAAAACGATGTAGTGGATGCAAATGGCGTTAGTTTTACTGCACAAACTTGCATCTACAACTGAAGTTCTGGAAAAGGGGGTCGCGGGTCCCTACCGCTCCCCTAGCAGCGCCACCGGTTAAAGCTTATAGGCCTACTGGAGAGACGGACGCGGAAGGACGGACAGACAAGACGCGTTGTAATGCGGCCTCGCACACAAAACTAGCGAGCGTGCGTAAAATAAAACAACATACCCGGGCAGCCGGTTGCAGATGATGGCACACGGATGATTGGAGCCGCGAACACAGTCGGACGTCGGCGGGCACCCCGAATGTTGCGTCCAACGCGCTGCAACCAAACCATGTAACACGCTGCAGACGTAACTTACCGTAGGTAGACTTTTACAGCTACCTAAAATTAGTGCTTGGCCTTTTGCAACGCGCACATACCGTAGTCTACCAGTCTACCAGACTCTACCAGACGACCGACGCAATGCAAAACGAGCACTCAGCTTAAGTGCTACCCAGTTCGGCCACAAATGTGCGATTTCGCAGGCGTGCAAAATATGCTGCCAGTTCCGATGAGAAAAGGGCATCGCCGCCCGTTAAAATTGACTTGCAACGTAGACCTATAGACGTACGTCTAATTAACACTGTTCACTAAGACAACAATGTTCAATGTTCCACCAAACATTAAATTTTAATTTTAAGAAACGTTTCTCTTGTCATTATGCTGAATTTCTCAAAACTAAAATTGAAATTGGCTATTATGGATATACACTGTAATACTATCATCATCAGCTTGCCGTGCCCGATGTAGGCGGCTTCATGGACTAAGCACCGGTAACTTTTTTCTCTTCTCTGCCTGTTTTACCATTTCGACCAGACTTCTCTCGCCTCACTGAACGATATCATCCATCCACCGTTTCTTCTGACCACCTTGCCGACGTTTTCCGGGCACGATGCCCAGCATGATGTCTTTCTCTAAACTCTCGTGCTTCGTTGTATGACCGAAGTAGGCCTATTTCAGTTTGCGTGATTTCGCTTGCCCCAACAGGCCCCTGTCTTGGCTTACCCTTCGTAAAACCTCCTCGTTCGTCACATGTTTAACGTAAGAGATGCGCATAGCATGCCTGTAACATTGCATTTCAAACGCCTCTACATTCTCGCATAGTTCCTTGTTCAGTGTCCATGCCTCCGAGCAGTAAGTGACGATAGGTCAGACCAGTGCTTTGATGAGTCGAGCTTTTAGTTTATTACTCACTGTACGTAACTTCCAAGTTGGAACTAACTCGCTCAGTCTCTGTCTCGCGATTGTCAGTCTCGACTTGACCTCCTCGTCACACGACGCTTCAGAATTGAACATAGCTCCAAGATACTTGAACGACTTGGTTTCACTCAGGGTGCATCCAGCTACCGTTACAGTTAATTGCCTCTCTTTGAGCTTATCGTGCGATTGCGAGATGGAAACTGCACCACAACTAAGCACGTTTTAAGACAAGTAGACAGGCATGGCGACAGGCAGAGTATGAGTAACTGTAAACCTCTAGGCTACTGTCTAGTGTCTACTATAGTATCACGGTCAGCTTCCCCTAGCGACAGCTGGGCTCTTGTTTTATTGCCAGCAGGCAGCATTGTCACTCAAACCAGCCGGCTATTGTGGTAGACATTCTGTCTCTCTGTTCGTCTTTCACAGTCGTGCACCCTACTGAAGCTGCCAAACAGAATGACAAAATAGTTGGCAGGAACACTGATAGAGGGAACCCACGTAACATAGGACCCAGTCCTCATATAAAGAGAAGAATTGAAGGTCGAAACCGCAGTCGAAAGTTGCATAAATGACTTCAAAAACGTCGTCTAGCGTATTAGAGGTTAATTTAACTTTATGCGCTACATAAATTCACGTTTTACTTACTTATACATACTTACTTACTATATCCTACATGTGCGAAAACGTTGCGAGAAACAATTATTATTGGGAGAGGAGACGTGGAAGTTGCAATTGTGCAACAGAGACGGATAGCCTGCTGCAAATTCCCGACAGAAGACCATGACTGCTCAAGATTTCAATTTTTGCCCTTAATTTTTTTAAATGGAGGATTTCTAGCCCGAATTTTGTATTTCTAAAATAAAATTGTCTGACAAGAAGTAAATTTTCAGAAAGGCTAAAATTCAGATAGTGAATAGTGAGCCAAAAACAGTTTTAGATTCTCGTTTTTTGTTCCATATAGGCCTATCGCACATTCTATAGGCGCAGCATTATGAAATGAGACAGAGCTGCTGACCGCTGGTGGAGATGGAATTTGGAGTAGTTTCATTGACGACGAGATCGACGAAGTCTCGAGAAGATATAAGTCCGCCGAATGCACTGTGAGTTACCGTCCGCATCACAGAAACGTTCTATACATAATCAGCCGATCATCCGCAAGAATTAAACAACGTAACCTGCTGCAGCTGCTTTTTTATACGAACATTAGCTTATATTTGCAAACCATAATACCCCGTTTACACGAGGAAGCATGCGTAAAGCATTCACAAAGCTTTAAGAGCGCTCTTGTACAGCCAACTCAATAAATGCTTTCTCGTGTTAACCAGCGGTGTAGCCAAGGGGCCCAGGGGACTCAGGCCCCCAATCCTTCAGACAAAACATAAGCATACGTTTAAACTGCACGAAATTTGCCAATTTGGTCAGTTTATTTTCGAGAAAATCATTAAAATCGTTGCCATCAGATCTCATCTTTTAATGCTAAAATGCACCGAATTTGATTTCGGCTAAGGATCCGCCCCAGACTTTGCTGGAGGAGCCCCCAGACCCTCTAGCGGGATTTTAGGGGGCCTACTTCTAAGGGAAAGGGGGCAGAAAAGGGAGGGTAAAGGGGGAAAGAAAGCGAAAAGAAGATAAAGGGGAAAGGGAAGGAAGGAGAAGGGAGACGAGGCCCCCCAATTGAGATTTTTGGCTACGCTACTGGTGTTAACCTCTGAAGTTTTCTTGTTGCCCCGTTACTGTTGATCAGAACTTTGGAAAACACTCCATGTTTTCAAGCCTATCACAAAAAATTTAACATTTGTGCCTCTTTGACAACAATAATGAACGAAAATGGTCTTGTTAATCCGTTGATCTTAAGCCTAAATTTTGCAGTCAATATTGCCTATTTGCTTTCTTCTTGTTGTTGATGGCGAAATTCTATCAGAGCGTTGCCGTACTGACGACTTGACGAATGCCAAGCATTTCTGTCTTTAGCCTTTCTCCATGCAGTGTGTACTTCTGGGCTGAATATTGCCTTCCTGGTGAATAACTAAAGACGATCGATCGGTGAGATATTATTCTTGATGACTGATGTGAAAGTGCGCGCCGCAGTAGTCGAAAGAAGCGCACCGGACGACATTAGGCCTATGGGCGGACAGTAGATTAGGGCCCTACACATCGCAGCATCGGTCCAACGCCCTGCGGGTTATTTATCAACGTCGAAACACCGACAGCCACATTTATCTCACTCTTTCTCTTTCTCGCCAGGTACGCTGTAGGCCTAGTAACTACACGCGCGGCAGGACTGCCCGGACGTCTGTCACTCAGTCGGCGACTCAAGTCGAGTCGACATTCAGCTGGTACAAATCCATAAATCACAGCGCAGCGCCGCCGCTCCCCTTGCAGTTAAAAAGTGATGGGCAGATTGCGGAAATTAAAGACACAAGCCCTATAATGTGCACTGAACGATCATTCGACAAGTAATTTCCCTGGAAGCCCGGAAAAGTCCCAACACCGTCTGCGATACTGGCTGAGAAGACTATTCGTCGTTCAGCAGCTGTTCACATATGGAACTGAGATTCTTAACTTATTCGGCATGCATGCTTGAGATAAACGCACTGGAAACCAGCACCACTTGCTGGCCCATCACGTGGTTTTATAGCTATGCTTCTAGGCAAAGCCGAATTAACATTATTATTACACTGAGGCTATCCACCGGGGGCAGACGGGTAAACCACCTCCTCACGTAACCAGCCCACCCAGGCCAACTCAGCCTGGCCATCTCTCCGTTGGTACACGCATTGAGTGCCAGCGAAAGCTGAGGCACAAACAGGCACATCGCAAGATGAACTAATATAGTAGCTTATCCATGACCTGGCAGTGTTAAACTGATGTCTGTCTAAGGGCTAAGAAGACGGAGATCAGTGCCGCCCTCTAGGTCTTATGGCCTGGAAAGAACTTTTTTACTGACCGGGGCGTAAGCCTAAACCATATTTTTATATTATAGTATCAATTTGTGTTTCAGTCTTGTGCAAAATGAACTTGCATACTGTAGACTTGATATCAATAACTCTCGGAAATCCCGCCTTTAAACGCCGATTATAAATACGTGACGATGCATGCATGCAGTCGTCAATTGCCGCCTGCAGCAGTCAGCGTGTTGTGCATTTGTGCAGCAGCCCAGTTACGTCAGAACGCTAAGCACGCGAACAAAACAACGAACCAAGGGCGCTGGTACGATGGTCAGTGACAGTGACTGATGGCGACCATAGACCAGCTAGCAGCAACAAACACTCGCAGATCTACTTCCTCGATGTCAACGACAGCTGTACGTTGCTGACGTACTGTGGCAAATTATACACTCAGTAAAAAACGACGATTTTTTGCCGCACAGCCAGCGACAAATTGGTTGCATTCTGAGACAATAGGCCTATATATTGCAATAATGCCTCAAACCACATCTTCTGCCACGACTCCAGTCAGTGTGATGAACGCCGCCGCTAGGCTAGGCCTAATTTTTTTCTCGTCAAAGTACTACCACATCACTCCGCTCCCGCGTTAGCGGCGTTGGCTGAAAATTGCAGAACGGATCGACAGGTTTGCAGTTCGATATCTCGTGTGCAATTGTCTCCACGGGTCTGCGCCTTCATACTTTGTTCAGGTTGCAGGCAAGGTTTGCTTGGTGGAAGATATCGAGGCTCGTCGGCGACTACGTTGCAGCTCGTCCTCATTACTAATTGTCAGCCGCACCCGACGGTGACCGAGCTTTTCCGCTGCTCGTGTCTGGAACAGTCTGCTCGAAGACGTCACCTCCCACCATCCGTGACTGTCTTCCTGTCCCGTCTGAAGCTTATCTGTTCCGCGCTTCCGCTTCTCGTGTCGCACCCCTTAGTGACTGTACTGCAGTGCATACCCAGTGACGCTCATGTTACGTATGTTAAACATTCTAATCAATTTTGTTACTTATTTACTTGTTTACTTAAAATTCAGCTATACTCAGTATGCCAACCACAGGTCACTGGCACTAAACCGTCTTTACGGTAGACTTTAAAGCTGCACGCAATTCGCCGGTGATAAGTACATGCGGCCCATGCTGAAAAGCGGATCTTATCAGCGCCCATTTTAGGTGGAATCGCTCTTACCGCGCAAGCGATTCCGCTTATTGCTACACATAGCGTGGTCTACCTGCCTGTCGTCTGTCTGTCACACACTCACGTTCATGTGCATAAATGCCCTGGTCTACATTTACTACGGCATTTACAGACAGTTCAGACATGCGACGATTATTGTACAGGCCAGCGAGACGAAAAGTCATTAATCAGCAGCCATGATTCGACGTCTGACTGCTCGGCAAACAATAAATCGACCAGTTGTAAGAGGTCAGCATCAGCCGATCAAAGGTCAGAAAACGAACCATGCATGGAGCCTACGGTTCTTACACCCATCATCTACTAGAGCACAGGTCTGCTGTTCGTGCGGCAGCTTGTAACTTGTGGACACTGGAGAGCTGCAGCACTGCTGCAGCGGTATTTTTTGCATTATTCGTCAATCGTGATCAACTTGGTTGCTTCACATCGAGCACAGCCATTACTCAGTTGGGTAACCATATGCAATGGCGGATTCAAGGGGGCAGC
>Ga0209367_1008691_pt1 | contig 13862 bp, 10 predicted proteins | sample WorMetLIZISLAND2_FD_187412 | JGI IMG/M metagenome (GOLD analysis project Ga0209367, IMG submission 187412) | Marine gutless worms symbiont microbial communities from Max Planck institute for Marine Microbiology, Germany - Olavius geniculatus... ... | reverse complement strand
GCCCAAGGTCGTCACGCCATGGTCTGCACAGGCCCGTCGAGAGCCACAGCGGGGCCTGGGGAAACATTCTCGCGGGACCCCCAAATATTTTCAAGGGGCCCCTCTGGGAAGAAAAATTTTTGAATTTTTAAAATGGTACATTTTGGCGTACTTTATATTTCTGGCCGACGGTGGGCCCCCAAACGTCGCGGGGCCCGGGGTAGCTAACCCCCTACCCCACCCTCTCAACGCAAGAAAGCTCCTGGTAAGATTGCTATAGACACCAGGTGCTTAACGACGTTATCTGGCGCGTTATCTCAACGCGGCCGGAATACCTGCAATTAAGGAGCCATCAGGACGGCAAGCGTCCAGATGGGCTGACTCTAATCCCGTGGCAAGGTGGAAAACCTCTTTTATAGGATGTCACAGTTGCCAGTACGTTGGCTGCATCATATGCAGATATTGCTGCCACATGCGCGGGACTGGTGGCTGACCAGGCAGCTGACAGAAAGGCTGATAAGTATGCTGACTTCATGGCGTCCTACATCTTCGAGCCTATTGCGGTGGAAAACCTAGGGCCCCTAAATGCTTCAGCGCTAGAGTTCATCAGCAATCTGGGTCAGAGAATTAGTAACATTTCTAGCGACGACAGAGAGACCCAGTTTCTATTCCAGCGTATCTCTGTGACGATCCAACGTTTTAACTCGGTGCTTTTGCACGACCTCTTTTCCGTGGATCCACCGGACCAATAGCCATTCCAGCTTTGCTTTGAATTTTTTTTAACCCCCCCCGGGAACCTTTACTACCGGGGGTTAAAATAATAATAATAATATAACTAAAAAGCGCGCGTTGGAGTGCACATCTCCGCCAAGCGAAGTGTACACAGACAGACAGACACACGGACACATGGACAAAAGCAATCTCAAAAGCAATTCACTTCGTTCAATTGGCGGAGATAATAATAGCCACGACAATGTTTATAGTGCTGTGTCGTAGCAGGCTCTAAACTGCCACTGCGAGTGTACACTTTGGTTCATTTTGGCGAGAGCAGCACGAGCGCCCCGGGCGGCCGCAGACCTTTGGATCAGACCAATCGACCTGTATCTCAGATCCGCCTGTAGGGCAGCTATAATACTACACTCACCATCGCCATTATTACTTAGTCCGAAAGCTGATACCCATTTACCATACCACGGAACTAGCTTACGTGTTATACCGCGTCTACACTAGAAAGCATACATGAAGCGCACGTTATCACGTTATCAAGCACACGTTATCATGGAGCTTCGTTATCAAGACAGTTCTAAGTTTGCTTCATGTGTGCTTTATGTAGGCCTATGCTATCTCGTGTAAACGGGGTATTAGGCCCTGCGCTTAACTGGTAGTGTTAAGTAATTTTTTTTCGATTTCCTAAAACAAGTTTTTGGGGTCAATCTAAGTTAATTTAACCCGTCAGTGCCGAAATTATTTTATCATTTACCGTAAAAGTGGGTGTTCCTTTTTCGGAACATTGGACATAAATGAGTTAATGCGTCACTGTTGAATAAATCTGCCAATTCGAAATTTGTAAACCGACAACCAAGGCAGCTTGCATACACGCCATATTTTGAGTTCGTTTCAGTTCTGTCACTTTGTACGCTCCTTTAAAGCCAGGGGCGTCGGAAGCATTGTTAGACAGCAAACGTCTGCGGGGGGGAGTCCAGTTGGGTCTGGGGCAGAGTCTTTTAGCTTTTACATGTTGGACAAAAGCGCTAAAATTTATGATACTTTTGTTAAATTAGACAGGTCTATTCTATTATAGCCTAGCCCGGGAGAGGGGTTGCAGAATTTGGAAACTTCGCGTAGGCCTAAATGGTGCATTGCGTTGACATTAGACAGCAATAAGTTGTCAACCTAGCGCTGTGCACACAGTATGGCTAGACAGAATGCGCAATTGCACACACAGCCAGTGAATCTCGCAGTCAAATACTATCCGGTATATAGTTGTCATTCATTATAGATGTAGATGCATTTTACATGTATATTACACGCAAACCGAGCAGCAATATCCGAAGAATGAGAAAAGGCTCGAGGCGTACCGCATTTGCACAGAATCCACGCACACAGCGCTCGGCTGTCGGCACTGCTACAGGTCGTTGAGGTCACTGTTGATGGCGTTATTTGCTGTCCTGTGCATGACTTTGTGTTAGACATAAATCGTCCACGTTCTGTTCCTTTCTCAAAAGATTAGGCGTTGTTGTCAACGGTGTGATCTCAAATTCATACGGCTACTCAAGATCATTGAAGGCCACTGAAATGCTGCAAGTAGATAGCGAAGAGCCGGCAGATGACTTCTTGGTAACGCGAACGGTATATTTATCGCTATTTACACCGCGTCTCAAAAAACTCTGCCCATTTTGTCATTGTCCATATCTTCGCCAAATATGAGGTGATTTAAAAGATTAATTTTACTGGCACTTTCGTGGACAATTTCAAATAAAGCATTATTAAATATTCCACCGCACCTCAACTGTGTCGCTACACTACCTTGTAAATATAGTGTAAAAAGCACTATAATCGGAATAAATGCATTGCAAAAAATTGTTTTCCGTAACTATTTTTTACTAATTTTTTTACTATAGATTTTGTTATGTTTAGTTTTTGATTCACTTCATGTACACAAAAACGGACGATATTATGGTGAATAAAAAAGTATTAATGCAGGGACGAAATATCGGTAATGCAACACGACATTCAGCAGTGAATTGTAATGTGATTTATTTTTTTACAGTTTTACTATCGCCTTTTTGTCCTGCTTGCAGCGCAAACGCAACCGCAAACGCAAACACATATCGATTTTAAGTATGACTTACTGCTTTAGAAGTATACGGTTGACATACAAATGTCATAGGTGTTTACACGATCCAGCAAACGTCCAGCAAACTTCCAGCAAATGTAATCAAAATACACGTGAATTGCTGGACGTTTGCTGGACGTCTGCTGGATCGTGTAAACACCCCATCTATCAGTCGATGTGCTGTGCAGCGGCGGCGGCTGCAGCAGCGGTTGTCAGCCAAACGTCGTTCTGCGTCATATCGGCAAAGGCAGCAAACGAATAAGCTACTAGAACAAAGTACTGATGATGACAGAACTGCAGGACTTGGTCAGTAAACCAGCTGCGATCAAGCGAGAACCTCCCGGAAAGATAGAAGGACGAATAGCTGAAGCTGCAAACATAGAGCCACCGTTGACACAACTGAAAGCGTTCTGTTCCCAGGCGTCGGTCGTCGGACTTCGCTACGTCGCCAATCCGTCAGCGTCAGTGTTCCGACGATCAGTCTGGGTACTTCTACTGCTTGCCGGAGCAGCTTTCACCACGTATCAGATTCTAGATCGAACCATGTACTATTTTTCGTATGAGACGAACATCAATATACGCGTTGAACACGTGCCGGAGATGCGATTTCCAACAGTGACCTTCTGCAACGAGAACATGTATACAAAGTCAGAAGCGGACTCTTTGGGTAAGCTCTCGCCGGTCCATTTTGTAGAGCACTGCAGATTCACGCTCAAAAAGTTATCGTGTGTAATGAAATTTTGATTTGATAGCGTGTATACGGTATACAAATACGAAAAACGTGTGCACTGAAGAAAAACGGCAGCTCAAGTTTCATTTAGCATTGATACAAGAATGCACGCAGAAAGGAAACATCAGTAAAGCACGGCAGCAGTGAAAACAGTTGTAAGAACACGTGCTGTTAAACCGTGTAATCAATAAATAGCACACTACGGAAATTAACACACTTGAGTTTCGACGAGCATATTCGGCCGTCGGATTGTCGCTGTTGGGGGTCCGGTCTAATGTCTTGGAACTCATTACCGGACAGTCTCCGTGATCCATCACTCTGCAGCAGTACTTTAGGCGCGGCTTAAAAACTGTACTTTTTGCTAATTACTAGTATATCCAACGCAATGGAGAGGTAAATCTAATGTTGACATTGACATGACATTCACATTCTCTGGAGGAAGGGGTAATCACTATCACTTTTTGTTAACTAGAAAGCAGTCAGAGCCCTTACACCTTCGCCAAGGCAATGTTGTTCGCTAGGTGACATCGCCATCTTCGGTTTTGCAGCGTTTTCCTTTATGTTCCATTGAAAGCAATGGTAACGAAAATTTCAAAGTGATCCAGAATCCAGGATTTCTTCCGGATCACCCCCAAAATTGAATCACTGGTAGCTTGTGCCATTTCCGACATACCCTCAAAATTTCAGAAAGATCCGTTTATAACTTTTCAAGTTATCTTGCTAACACACAGACAGACAGACAAACAAACAAAGTCTGACAAAACATTACCTCCTTGACGGAGGTAACAATGTATCTAGCTGCTAGGCTAAGGCGTCGTGTGAACAGTTGTTGCAGGGAAGCGCAACCTATTTACTTTAGAATGCTTTATGTGAATTTAATAGAAAAATTGATGATTTAAAATTTCTTGTCAGAATAATTGTTAGTTATTAATTTCGTGATTAGTCGTTAATTTTTACGCACGATAGCAGAATGCTTCGCGCGTCTTAGCCATGGCCTGAGCGTCTGTCCGTCTGTCCGTCCGTCACACCCTGGCACTGTATCAAAACGGCGACACCTAGAATCACGACATTTTTACTATGGGCTGCCTCAAGGTCTCTAGTTTTTCGCGACAAAATTTCATGTCCCTGGGTACGGGTTTTTTTCGAACGAGGGCGTCAAAGAGGGGTACTCCCCACATAAAAAGGCGTTATTTTGCCGTTATTGGCTCGTATAGTGTGAAAACGGTTGCATATAGGTACAAACATACTGCTTATTATAACAAGCACTGGTGACAGGTTTTTTATGACCTTGAACGACCTTGAACCCCAAAAAGGGGTTTTAAGTGATTTTTTTTTCGCAATTTTTGGATACATCGCACATTTCATCACTGAATTACGACGAAATGGCTGAAGATAGACCAAGACAACCTGCACACAAATTTTCAGCATTAAGCATAGATTTTAGCAGTCCAAGTCCCGACCCCCTAGGTTCAAAGAGGCCGGCGAAGGCGGGCGTCAAAACGGTTACCCCCTTAATAAGTGGTTATTTTAGCGCAGTTATCTCGTGTAGCGTGAAAACGGTTGCAGATGGGCACAGACATGCTGCTTAGCATAACAAGCAATAGTAACAAGCATTTTATTGGTGTCAACGTCTATGACCTTGAATGATTTTGAACCCCCAAATAGGGGTTTTTGGTGAATTTTTTGGCGATTTCTGGCTGCGACACACATTTTAAGAGTGAATTGCGCCGAAATAGCTGGAGATGGACCTGGACAACCTGCGTATGACATTGTGTTAGCATAGAACGTACATTTTTAGGAATCTAAGTTTCGATCTCTTAAATTCAAGGAATCCTCCGTACGGTGGCCCCAAGTTTTAGTAATCTTTCAAGATGCATTAATATCTTATTGCTGTAGGCCTACACTGATTGCCAAAGTGGCAGGACCGCTGCTATCGCGCGTCACGTAAGCTTTTCTCAAATTATTTGTTGCAAAGTTGATGGACACGAAACTTTGAAAGTATAAAGAATTACGTATACGTTCGTTGAGTTTGGGGCGCACCGTAGTGGCAACGGCAATAATACTGGTTTTTACCCGCGAGAGCTAGCATAGCGCGTATTAGCTGCGGTAATTCTGTCTGTCTTTCTGTTCGTCCGGCACCTCCCGGTACCGTTGTAAAACCAGGTTAAATAGAAACTTCGGGTTTTCACCATATGATAGCTTTATGTCTCTAGTACTTCGTGACAAAATTTCATGCCGCTGGGTGAGTTGAGTCCCCTTGAACGACCCCCCCCTCCGAACGAGGGGAAGAAAGATGGGCAAACGCAAGCCTGACTCGTACACCCGGCGTAAGCGTAACTCTATTCGCAAGATGGCGCCAGACAACTAACTCGTTATGCGATCGAGATTGGAGATTTCGGTATTTGTTTATTAACTTAGCGTGAACACCCCCATTTTTAGCTAAACTACTGAACGGATTTGAAAATGGTTTGGACCGCTAGAATCCGTATCCAACAAGCTTTCCATTGGTACCAGATTCGCATATCCAGACTTAGTGAAAAATGTGAATTTTGACTAAGTAGGTCGAAAAGGTGTGTGGCCCCCGTACACGACGTCGGACGAATATTGCACATTTCGTCAAAGTACGTAAATTATAGAACGAAAGGCGAGAAATAGGCCTACCAAATATCGCATTCGTTAATGCGGAAAATAAGGATTTGGTGATATACACTGTGTCCCAAAAAACATCTCCGACATTTTTGGCTGTAACTTGAAAACCAATTATCGGATTTTGATAATTTTTAGTACAAATATTTCCGACACAACGTGACATCAAATGCCCATTTAGTTTCTCACCTCGCCCAATGTATGCTTTTGCACTACCTAGGGAAAGCAGATCAAGCGAAATATGTGTTGAAATAAACAGAAAACCTGAAAAAACATCCCCGACATTATTGATCATAACTTAAAGAAAGATTAACAGATTTTGATAATTTTTGGCAGAAAAATTTCTGACAAAAATGGTTATTAAATAACCCAACGTCTGCTTTCGCACTACCTGGAGAAAGGAGACCAAGCATAATACGTGTTAAAATGAATGAGAAAACGTTCATAAATTCCGTCTGTCCTAATCTGTGGGCCCCAACAGTCGGTCTATTACAAGGTTTGACTGTTATGCAGCAGTGTGATACAAGATGAAGTTTTGGAATGTTTGTGAAGTCAAGAAGCGACTGGTACGGCCTGGATTGGTCTGGAGCAGAATTTTATCGATACTGCTGTCAATGAATAGAGAAAGCGTCTCCTTGCCTGTGTTCGCATAGTGGGCTACCACTTCAAGCAATTTTATTACAGTTAGTTGAAAAATGTACAATTGGATGAATTGTCAGCCAAAGTGTCAGAAATGTGAACAAAATGTGTTTTTACGCGTTATGTTAATTAAGCAATCATATCGCATTGGATAAAAAAGTGATATTTCGCTGTTTGGGTTTTCTCCAGGTAGTGCAGAAACAAACGTTGGGTGAGGTGGGAAATAGAACGGTCATTTGATGGCAAGTTGTGTCACGAATATTCGTATCAAAAATTATCAAAATCTGATGATTGGTTTTTAAGTTACGGTCGAAAATGTCGGGGATGTTTTTTGGGACACAGTGTATAGTTTTTATGGAAACTTAATGAAAAAATATGAGATCGATCATCTGCGATCGTTATACGGGGGCACTTTTACGTAATTGGGGGACTCGTCGTAGTTATAGAAAAAAAATACGAAAAGGTTAGAGTTCTTTTTGGCTATATTTTAATAACTGCCGCACCGATTATTGTCGACGGCTACTGAAAGAGGAAAGAACTGGGTATTTTTAGGAATAAGTGTTAGAATTTATAAAATGGAACTTAGATTTTATACGAAAATTTAAAGTTGCTGGTACCTTATCTTAGCGGTAACCTAAGGTAAGATAGCGTTGAATGACCTGATATTTTGGCAAAATTTGGCTATATTATCATAACAAGCAGTGGTGACGTGCTTGTTAATCGTATCAACAGCGATGACTTTTCATGACCTTAAACCTAGAAAATGGAGGATTTTTGTGTTTTTGTGCGATTTTTGTCTGCAGAAGAGTGAAGTGCGACGAAATGGATGGAGAAAACCCGATATTAGCTGCGAACGGGAACTGCCATAAACTTTCGCCCGTCTCATGAGCATTAGCTCAGATTTCTTGTTAGGAATGACGTGGGCTTCGTGCAGCGAAGTGGAGTTGATGAATGTGAGAATACATGTAACAAAATTTGGACAGTGCTGAGAAATTTGGTCAGATAATATCAGCTTTTCGAATAGTGTCTAGACATTAATTGTGCATTTCAGCAAGTTGCTGGTTAAATTAAATGTAACAAAATTTTACCTCAAAAGAGCTGAGAATTGGTAGATTAAATCTGCTCCACAACGTTCCGTATAGATGATTGAGACTGGGTTGAAAGTTAGGTGGGCGAAAACAGAGGAATTATTGTGCCATATGCGTGATTTATTGAATAAGCTTAAAGTGAAATGAGTGGTTGAATTTTGTTTTAGCCACAATTATATTGGCCGTGTGTGTAATTTTAATACAGGTGTGACTGAAATGATTACTCAAACTCTTCAAGCAGCTGCTGGTTCGAAATATTCTTTCAACGTTACCGGCTTGGACGACGTCGACTGGTACCAAGCGTTGGAGGCTATGGCTCAGTCCCCTGACGTTGCTATTTTACAGGCATGCAGATTAAATTATATTTTCAGTCAGCTACTATTAAACATTTTTTGTAATATATTTTAATAACAATACTTGAAATGTTTACTCACAGGGTGGGCCATAAAATTGGACCTGCTTGAGCGTTGATAACTTTGTGACGGTTACCAGCAAAAAAGTGTGTTATGTCAGAAGTTTCGGAATGTTACATAGAAATAGCGCAAAACTGAACTGAAATATTCTTTACCTAATTTGCCTAAATATTTACCATTCCCGTTCTACCAAATTTGACTGTAACGCATGGATCTAACATGAATATTTGAGCTTTTGTAACTGAGCGATGTTTACTGACGCAAAGGCGTGTGATATGTCAAAAGTTTTGAAATTTTTTACAGAAGAAGCGTGTCTGTACATTTAAATAGTTTTGCCTGAATTTCACGAATCTGCACCTCTCCTAAAATTGTGCTAAATTAACAGTAACGCAAGGATTTAAGTTGATTTTCATTTAGCTTACGGTGAAACAACAACAATCACTTACACACGTTTAGTTTAGATGCAATTCGACACAGGCAGTTGGGCACCTTTTGCATTCATGATGAATCTTCTTTGAAAGCTGATCGATTGATGGCATCAATGTGTCCAAAATCATCTGAGCTTAGCATCCGATTAGCACACGCTTCAACTGGTCAGTTCGTAAAATTTTGTGGCCATGCCACCTGTTTGCAATGCCCCTACATTGAATAATCCACAGAATAAAAAAAGTTTTTAAGTTCAATGAACTCAAGCACATGGAAGTGCAGGCAAATGTTTAATTTCAGGGGTAATAAAAATTTATGCAAATTAGGCAAAGGATACTTAAATGCTGTGCTATGCAAGTTCGGCCCTTTTTCTCTACAACATTTTGAAACTTTTGACATATAACACACCTTTCTATTGGTAACCGTTGCAAAGTTATCAACGCTCATACAGGTCCAATTTTTTGGCCCACCCTGTACATTTTATACTGTGTCTCAAAAACGTCCCACTTTGTGACTGCCCATATCTTCGTCAAGTATTGATCGCTTTCGAAACTTTTTTCACTGGCACACTCTGGACAAGTAGCAGTAGTGTGGCTATTAAACATCGAACCACACCTTAACTGCGTCGCCACACTACCATGTAAAACTTAACCCTTCGACGGGAAGCCCGGGTCAAATTGACCCCAGACCCTATAATTGTTTAATTATCTGTCCCATTGCTATAGCATAGCATGGGACAGATTATAAAACCACTTGCGTCTGTCTGTCATTTTGTCAGTTTGTCAGTCGGTCTGTAAACACTCCTACGGCCGCAATTTTGATTTGATTTTGATGAAATTTTGCACAGTGATTCGAGGTCCGAAAAGTAAGGTCGAGTTTGTTTGGAATAAAAATCTGATAACTGCTTCCCCTATTTTACCCTAATTTAAAAAAATTGCATTACGGCCTATGGGGAGTTCAAAGCGGTATAACTCTGTCCCCGTAAAAGATAATTGCGCGCTGTGTTTACCTACCCCCTATTTTCGGGGACGGGCAATCTAACGGTGTTATTTAAATTTACCCCCTATCGACCCCGATTTTATTACTGGACAAATGACATGCATGTGTGAGTTTGGTTGTTGATGTTTTGCTGCAGTGCTTGTACAATTCAACGAAGTGCAGCCTGCAAAGAAGAGTGACCAACGCGGGTTTCTGCATCACTTTTAACCCCGGTACGATTTATTTTTGCTGTCATGAAGAGGAGACTGTTCTCTCATACTCCGTTACAAGTGGGACGTTGATTTGAACCAGATTTGGTGCCGATTTTATCAATACTTCCAAAGTTACAAGCCGTAAAACAAAATGAGCATGGTTTTGGCCTACCTTATATATCACAACATAATGGGTGGCCCACAGTGGCACTTCTTTCACTTAACGTAAATACAGGGTGGGCCATAAAAAACCGGACCTGTTTTAGCGTTGATAACTCAGCGATGGTTACCCGTAGAAAGGCGAGTCATATGTCAAATCTTTTGGAATGTTGTAGGCAAAGAGGGCCAAACTTGCATAACAAATAAGTTAAATATTCTTTGCCTAATTTGCATAAATCTTTATTCCCCCTGAAATTAGGCATTTGCATGCACTCCCATGTGCCCGAGTTCATTGAATTCAAAAACTTATTGCCAAAAAGTCCAGATTTAAATTCTGTGAATTATTCAGTGTGGGGGCATTGCAACAGATAGCATGGTCACAAAATTTCAGTAACTGATTAGCTAAAACGTGTGGTAATCGAATGCTGGGCTCAGCTGATCCTGAACACGTTGACTCCAGCGATCGACCAGCTGCCTAAAAAGACTGATGACGGTTATGAGTGCAAAAGCTAAGCAACTGTCTACGTCGAATTTTATCCAAACTCAACGTATATGTTAATGATTGTTGATATTTCACTGTATGCTGAATGAAAATCAAGTTAAATTCATGCGTTACTGCCAATTTAGCATGATTTTAGGTGTGGGGCGGATTTGTGTAAATCAGGCAAAGAGTATTTAAATGCTGAGACTTGCAAGTTGTACACTTCTTCTGCATACAATTTTAAAATTTTTGGCATATTACGCACTTTTCCAGCAATAAACATCGCTAAGTTATAAAAGCTCAAATATCCATGTTAAATCCATGTGTTACAGTCAAATTTGGCAGAATATCGGGGGTGATAAATATTTATGCAAATTAGGCAAAGAATATTTAAATGCTTCACTATGCAAATTTGTCGATAATTCTTTACAGCATTCTGAAACTTTTGACGTATCACACGACTTTTACCACTAACCATCGCCGAGTTATCAACGCTCAAACAGGTCCGGTTTTTTTGGCCCACCCTGTACAATGCCATATAAGCTGCAAAAACACTATGTTTATGCTGTTTTAACAACTAAAGCATTTGCTATTTAATATTCAACGTTAATTTTTAAATAATTTATTCAAAAAGAAATTTAGTTTTTTTCGGAATTACTACAGTATTTCTTAATGTACACACTGTAAATCAAACAATCTTCGTCGTTAGTTAATTTAACCATTTTGGCGAAATTACATCGTACATTCGCATTAAAACATAACATAATGTTAAATTAATGTTAAAATTATCGAACGTTGCTTGAGCTTCATATGGTTATGCTTACTGAGTACTGACAGTTTCATTGTTATTATTATTACTTAAGTTTAGTTAAGATTTGTTTTTTTTTTATAACTGTGCTGCCATTGTATTATGATGAATAAAGTTGTATATATAACTTTCTTACGTAGTCAGAAAAATAACTACGTAATAATAAAGGCGTAAAATAACATCCATAAAGCTCATAAGGCTGCGCGGATGTCCATCTTCTAGCCCTCAGTCAGACACCAGCTGATTTAGACTGCAAGACCACGGATATGGGGCTAGTGGCATGCATCGCGCGTCATGTCTGCTTACGTCGCAGCTTCAGCTGGTACTCACTGCGCTTGGTTGAGTTGCCCTACTGTAGGTGGTTGGTTACATACTGAGATAGATGGTTTACCCATCTTCAAACGGTCACTTGTCACCGGGCGCGGATCGATCAAGTTCGTTAACGCGACTGGATTAACGACATTACTAACTAAGCCAAACCCACCACCTTATTTTGACGTCATTTAATGCAAATGAGACGCGAATACAATACAATTATAATTAAAATAATTTTAATTGTGATGAATTTAACAAGCGTGGAAACTAAAATACCATAACGTGCAACTTTTTGGACCACCCTATATATTCTATTCAGCTTACTTTTTAAACAAAGATTTTTTGCGTGCTTTTTAGCAGAGTTACGAATACCGTCATGAAAGTTGATCGTTCTTGCATTTAATGACTCTGGTTATGCGCAGAGCAGATTCGTATTGCAACTAGCTAAACATAATTTGCAGTGACAACTCATATGTTGTACCAACGTTTTCTTTTTCATAAATATTACTTAGCTATAAACTGCGCTGCCACTGTGCTAAATGTTTATGTATAATTGCAGCGAATGTGAATTACACGACCACGATGCCTGGTGCACCTTTCTTTGGTTCCATGGGTCTGTTGCTAGCACTAAATGTTAGTCAGAACGACTATATGCATCTACTGTCACCAACTGCCGGCTTTCGGGTAACATGCAAGTTTCGTTCTCGCGAAGAAAAAGCAGTGACATTAAATTGTTGTAGTTTGTTAACAGCACAGAACACAGAAAATGTCGATACTTGAAATTTTAATTTTTCTTTTTTAATTTTTACAAATTTTAATTTTGCCAGTGGGAAATTTCCAGTACCATTTTTTCACATTAAGAAAAAACGTTTTTGGTAAAAGGAAAAAAATTTCCCGACACTACAGGGTGGGCCAAAAAAACGGACCTGTTTGAGTGTTGCTAACTCAGCGATGGTAAGTTGTAGAAAGACGTGTGATATGTCAAAAGTTTCAGAATATTGTAAAGAATAAACGACAGATTTGCATAGTGAAGCATTTAAGTACTCTTTGCCTAATTTGCGTAAATCTTCATTACCCTTGAAATTAGGCATATGTCTGCACTACCATGTGCCCGAGTTCATTGAACTCAAAAACTCACTGCCAAAAAGTCCAGATTTAAATTCTGTGAATTATTCAGTGTGGGGGCATTGCAACAGATAGCATGATCACAACGTTTTTGTAACTGACCAGCTAAAACGTGTAGTAATCGAATGCTGGGCTCAGCTGATCCTGAACACATTGACTCCAGTGATCGATCAGCTGCCAAAAAGAACTGATGACGATTATGAATGCAAAAGCTGGGCAACTGTCTACGTCGAATTTCATCTAAACTCAACGTGTGTGTTAATGATTGTTGATATTTCACTGTATGCTGAATGAAAAGCAACTTAAATTCATGCGTTACTGCAACTTAGCATGATTTTAAGGGGAGGGGGTGGGGCAGATTTGTGTAAATCAAGCAAAGAATATTTAAATGCTGAGACATGCAAGTTGTACACTTTTGCTGTACATAATTTTAAAACTTTTGGCATATTTCTCGCCTTTCCATCAATAAACATTGCTAAGTTATAAAAGCTCAAATATCCATGTTAAATCCATATGCTACAGTCTAATTTGGCAGAATTTTCGGGGTGAGGAATATTTATGCAAATAAGGCAAAGAATCTTTAAATGCTTTACTACGCAAATTTGTCGTTTATTCTTTACAGCATTCTGAAACGTTTGACGTATCACACGTCTTTCTATCACTATCCATTGCTGAGTTATCAACGTTCAAACGGGTCCGGTTTTTTTGGCCCACCCTGTAGGTCCACCACAACGCCACTGAATTTAACGTAATGCACAGAATGAAATTGAGCCGAATTGTCGCGTTTTACATGCCAGTGTTTGCACCGCATCACGAGCAAGCAAGCTGCTCGCTAGCTATTACCCGCACCATGCGAGAAAGTAAAAGAAAAGCGTACAGCTTCATCGTCGACGATGAGTTTATCAAGTAAGTTAATAAGTTAATACAGGGTGTTCCAAAAAAACGGATACCCAATTTTATTTTTGGGATAACTTCGGTAATTCAGCACCGATTTTAACCATTCTTTCACTGTTACAAGCAGAAATTT
>Ga0209367_1008690_pt1 | contig 13862 bp, 9 predicted proteins | sample WorMetLIZISLAND2_FD_187412 | JGI IMG/M metagenome (GOLD analysis project Ga0209367, IMG submission 187412) | Marine gutless worms symbiont microbial communities from Max Planck institute for Marine Microbiology, Germany - Olavius geniculatus... ... | reverse complement strand
TTCTTACTCTCCGTGATTCGGTCACCGCTCAGACCCCGAATGCCTACTTCCGCTGCGACGCGCGGTCGCCATGGTCCATGTCTCCGCCTCCCCCTGAATGGGCGCTCCCCATTGGTCACCGCCCATACTTACTAGAACCCTATCTCTCTGCAGACATTAGGTTAGCTTTGATGCTCATAGACTAAATCTCGTTGTGTTATGACATCAGCCATGATCTGGACAAATGATTTTTTTCAACAGTTGTCTGGAAGCCTTCTGTTTGGTTCAAATTAGTTCGTGAACTTTGGAAATATGGCAGATAATACTAATACTAATATTAACTCAAAAACTATGCTGGTCCATTGCCGACATATTGTACGACCGTCCGCTTAACATGTGATTTTTTGATCACACGTAGCCTGAGGAACGTTCACGCTAATTTTGGGTCCTCGTCTGCACTTTTATTCTCGAGTTAGAAGTTCGTACAGGTCACAGAGACGAGCAGGTAAGACGCGAAATGCGGCTACAGAAACGGCCACACTACAACACATTTGTATTTTATAAGACGCAAAATGTCAGCAAAGCCGAGGCTAAACATTGTATGTTTTCTAAATAATACACTACTCCATAAAACATACGAAAATGAAATTGAAATATTACCCGACAACGACAATGACAAAGTCGAGGATGTTCCAGCCGCTGCGCAGATAGGCGCCTGTGTGCAGCACGAAGCCGTATGCTATGATCTTGATGATTGCTTCAGACGTGAAGATCACTATAAACACGTACTCCACAGTTTCCTATATATACCAGTACACACAATGCCAACTACAGCCTACGTCGCTGTCATTGTCAGGTAAACCTCTGAAATGTGATGAATCGGTAAAATATCCCGGAATTACGTTTACGTCATCAAAAGTCACGGATTAAAACACCAAAAAGTTGTCAACCGGATTACCATTTAATTGTCTGTCCAATGCAAATTGCATAACGTTGGACAGTGTAAAATCACCCGAGCGTCTTAGCGTCCGTCCATCCCTGTGTCCAACGTTTGAGGCTTCATATCTCCATAACGGTGCACGATAGACGCATGGTCACAAACTCAGCCTAGTAAACTGCTGGTGACGAATCGAATGGTTTCGTGACTGACGATGTTAATTGTTTAATTATAATAATAGCGAAAAATAACAATAACATTGCTGCTGTACGTTTTGAAATTAATCTATTTGATTTTTACCACTGATCTATACAGCTTACTGATTTTATTTCTACGGACGTATAAGCCTACTGTAAGCTATCGAGATCATTGGAGAAACTCCGTGTTCGTTCAACATTATCTTGTTTCCAACTATAGTTCGCCTAATAAAAATTGGCAATTACGCATTATCTGAATGTCTACTTACTGTGGCGTGCACTACTGAAACTTAGTTTATTGAAAAATCTTTGATTTTAAACCACGAAAATTAGCCAAAAAAAATATGTGTGATGTTTGGCGAAAATAAGCTTTCAAAATCAGTAAACGAGGTAAATTCTCTGTACAATATGTTGCAATCGAATAACAGAATTATTGTCTATGAAAGATTGTAAACCTGTGTCAAGAAATTGCCTACTAGGTGTACTGTGCTGACGAAGTACCATTTCTCTCAATCCCCACGCCTCAAAGTACAAGACATCACACGCAATCTGTATTAATAATTTTAACCAAACTTTTGGTCATGCTACTGTGTATTTTTACCAGACTTTATATTAACAGACCACCTACAGTAAGTGTAGGCCTACAGAGGTCGACCGGCGTAGGCACAAGCACCGTTAACAGTGCAGCAATCGCTGTATAATAATAACAATAATAATTGACGTCAGGCACTGGCCGCTCAATTGAAGGCACGACTGCCACACATACGTACATCGACCAACCTATAGCACAATTGCCAACACACCGCGTGAGTTGCACGAAGATTGTACACATGGCTGAAGTATGACTTACACATTTCAGCAGAATTATGTGAAAAATTATGCACAAATATGTATGTATGTCTTTCAAGCAAAACGTCTGCAAGAACAACTCTCTTAAGTGAACCAAAAATGCTTTACCTGCAGCTGATCGTTATTGCCGTATGCAGTGCTCCAACAAGGACATTGTCACTAACTACTGATGACTGCTGCAAAAGCGGTCGAGCTATTTAAATACTAGCTCACGTTTTGCTTGAAGGACATACTGTAAATGAAAAATATTACTGTGCATTATTGTCCTCAACAATCGACCAGGTTTTCTGCAGAAAGGTGTCATTCTTCATCTTCAAAATGGCGGTGCACCACCGTGCGATAGGCCCGTTAGACAGTTGAGAAAATTGAAAAGATGGGCTGGGAACTGCTACAGCATTTGCCATATAGTCCAGACTTAGCTCCAAGTATATTTCATTTGTTTGGACCACAGAACGAATCACTAACAGACATTAAATTTAAGAACCATGAAGATGTTGTACAGCATTATGTGCAGAATTTTCTACCTGGTGCCAACAAAAACTTAATGCTACAGGTTTCAGCTGACTTTTAGAACAATGGGAACATTGCAGTAATCTGCAGGGAAAATGTGTTAAAAAGTAACATAACTGCCAGAATTGTGAGATTTAATGTCGTTGTATCAAGGACGTAGTCCTAGAATTTATTGAACGCTCCTGGTAAACCTGAGCCATATTTGACGTCCGTTGACCTGGATCTTTGACTTTTTAATCACACTGGAAATTGGTACGCCTGTTACTTTTGTCTTGAAAAACGTTCACACAAATTTTATTTTTTTCTACACTTTTTGCAGTCAGGAGTCCGTATGAAACAGATAGACATAAAGATGAACAAGTAGAAAAACAAGCAAGACGCGTAATACGGCCTATTGGACGGTCAGATCATAATAAACGTAAGTTTACTTACGAGTGCGACATTGACTGCGTCCGAGTCGTTCATCGGGTACGGCGTGTTGATCGCCAGCGCGACGCAGTTAGCGAATATCGTCACTAAAATAAACACCTCAAACGCTCTGGGAAAGTCGATTAAGTTAAAACAACCGTATGCAACATTTGTTACAATTGCTGGCATCTTAACCCCATCAACGTTACTATGTCATTCATACAGAGTTAACTGAAGATAAAACATTTATGACAACAAAATGGCAGTCATTCGAAGAGCAGCAAAAGGATACTTGTATTCAACGATTCGAATGCAGAGCTTTCGGATGGGATTCTTGAGCGACAGACAGAGCAGAGATCGTGATGGACGGGGATTACGATTCAGGTTCGGTCTTCGAGTGGGATATCGTGCTGGCGGCGACTTGGACGAAGCGGGGCCGAGTTTAGCGGGTGTACTGGGCACAGGACTAACGGCGGCTAGTGGAAGCGAAGGACCCAGAGCGACGGCAGGTACGACAGTGGCAATTGTCGACCGACGATTAGTCGGCCTCGGCGGTACGGGAAGCGCCAGCAGAGACCATCCGGACCAGGGCGGGGCTGACGCAACGGAACCGGTGCGCTCGAGTTTGCTATCAGACTGGCGGACTGACGGCGGCGTCGATGATGACGTCGTGTAGCTGGTGTCCTGAGAGTACGACGAAGAGATCGAATACTCTGCGACGGCGGCAGCGGAGTTGCCGTAAGTCGGCGCCCAACGCGGGGCTGCGGCAATCGTGCTGCGATGTGGCATCTTGTAACCAGCTGCGTCATAGTCGTCCACCTCGGTAGCGTCGGGGGTGGATGAAGTCTGACGTCGAAACGGTGACACGGTCACGACTCGTTGCCTGGCACTGACGCCGGGTCTGCTGAGACGAGAAGACGCGTCTCGTTCATACGAAGGGTTATCCAGCGTCAAATCACTCCATGCAATCTCTCTGTCATCACCTGTAACAACATCAGTATTGAAATGTCATTTGAACATCCTCGCATATACTATCCTGTAAATTTGCCGACAAAACAAAAATACAGACTACTCTGCGTCTTTGATTTTTGGAGCCTCAACATCAACAACATACCCAAATTTCATGGAAACCGCGCAGCGTAATTCCATTATCACTCATCAGCAGCGTATATATAGGAAACTAAGGTCGTAAACGTGATATAACCCATCGCCAGGTGTTCGGTACCAGAGTGACGCGTTTTTGGCTTGGTGTGTGATCTCAGTGAACCGCTTTTTCCACTGATCGCTTGCACTGCATGCCCAACCATTTAACTGCCTCATCTTTAGCGATGTGTAGAGTTGTAAGACCGCCAGGAAATCTTGTCAGAAAACAGCCGTTCATGGTGTAATTCTATATCTGTTTTGTCGCACCGCAGCTGCTGCAAAATGGGTCTGCAGTCTTGTGCCAACGAGCTAGATTTGCAGCACATTGGCCCCGAGCAAAGCCCCGACATTGGCACGGCAGAAAGGGCGGGAGACGACACGGTCGGAAGTTCCTGAATACGCTGCCACCGGTATACACACGGGCCATAGACGGCGGACCATCGTACTGGCACAATCTGCAATTGCCCGGATGTTAGTTCGTCGCCGCCAGCGATTACAAGTCCCCCGTTATGGTCGATATAATTCGTTTTTGCGTCGCGCCGATGCCGGCCGCATGCAGCCACATTAAACGAACGTACGGATCTTCCATACATTTGCACCACATCAATCAGTCCAACAACTTCTCCGTTCGTAATGGCTGCAAATGAATTATTAACGCACGCTCGTCTATTGAATTATGGGGGTATTTCGACGCACTGACATACGGCGACGAAGGCGTCGGTTTGACTTGATGTTACACCGGCACAAGTCGCATCAACAAAGTTACGTTGAGTGATTTAACTGAAGGACGGCGGAGAAAGTAGGCTAGCTGCGAAACAAGTGGAAAACTTGAGTACTTGACGTAAATATAATAGTCATTTTCAGTCACATGAACTGGCGACCATGTTGAAACAAAACCTGGACCAGAGCAGAAAAACACCCACGAGCGATGTCGAAATAATTTACCAAGAACTGATGAAATCTGCGGATCTACATAAAAGCAATCGCCACAGCAGTCGGTGTTTTTTTGGGCTGCTTAGCACGCACGGCTGCTGAGTCTGGCGCCAGTTCTCTACGCCTACGTGCATCAGCGGCCGTAGCAACATGGCGACAGCTGTGAGTGTGTCGACTTTGTAGAACAAGCTGTATTCAAGTCACACAGGTGCATATTGTACGCGTTAGGCCTATAAGCCAGGCTTAGAGAATAGAGACACAATATAGGTCTACACTGATTAGTCACGTCTATGTCCTACCACGTACTTGCGATCTTGATAATTTTACTGCGGCTCTCCACGGTGAAAGCTAAGTCAGATCACCATCCACTAGGCTACAAACATCGAGACGGAGTTATAAAAGTCCGGAGGGGACTGAGAGTTCAACACCGAGTGTTTCAGTTATCAATGCATATCGTTTGTTATGCCATCGTCGTCACTGTCGACTTTCAAGCGTCATTTGAAGACGAATTTGTTCGCACCATCGTATTGACGCTGGTTCCAGCTGTCTACTTGTCTTTTGTTTGCCAAACACGTTGACTATTGTAATTTTGTTACGTGTCCGTGGAGTTTATTTTAGACTAAATGCCAAGCTAATCTTTTCGTTCATAATAATAGTAATAATAATAATAATATACCTTCAGATTCAGCGTCAATCTTCTGCTTCGCCATCATTTAGCTGGAAACAAATATTAATATGCGCTACGATACACAGTTTGAATTTATTGTTGTAAACGGCCAAACTACGACTTTTGCATTTCACAAGGTAGTGTAGCAACAGTATTTAGGTAAGGTAAGCTAAACTACAGTCATTTACGTCAAGTTTTTTATGATGTTGCATGCCAAAAATTATCAAAATGCTGACAACGACTCAACACTCTACCGTTTCGCTACCGGGACACCAGTTTGCAACCACACACAGTTCATCTAGAATTCACTCGTATGTTTGCGATATTATTTTCGTAGACTTCAGAATTCACTAATTTTGCAATATGATTAGATTTGATTTGCTTTGCAGCTGTGCTTTTGATTTGTTGTGTATCTTTAGCTTGTAGAGCAAAAACGAAACAAATTGAAGAAAGTGCAGTTCGGGACCAGTTTAAGACAGCTTCTACATCGCATCCACCTGCAAAGAGTTGGCGGAAAAAACTCCCGCAACTAGTTTCATTTTTACGGCGACTAATAAAAGTTGGTCAACGAGTAGGCCGCCAGGCTTAGCTTAGAATCGCGACCCTTTTGCGAGAAGCCAGAGATTGACATTCACTTCTGTTCTGTCAGCGCTAGAGTTCTGCACCACCTAGACATTCTTGCACTATGCACTCAGCACTGCCGGCACGTCAGGACTCGAGAGTCTTCAACTTTTGAAGTTTGACCATACTCAGCAGAGAAAAAAACCTGCAAAGGTAGCTTAAATGAGCTGATGACGTCAGAACGCTAGACTTACCTGTGATTGGGATGACGTCACGGTCCATGACAGCAGTTCAGCAACAGTATCATGATGCGTCTAACAAGCACAGCGTCATAATATCGTGAAAATTTGCGTCCGACCGGCGTCAACTGTAACGCAGCGCGGTATAAGGCCTACAACACTGTGCGCGGTGCGGCCTCTGCTGCAGCTGTGGGCCGAGGTTAGGCCGACAAGCGGGAAGAGAACGAGAGTGCCGTCTGGGTGACACTTTGGGCGAAAAAATCAATCGTAGGCCTATGTCTAATTCTCTGAAGAAAATTGGCTATAAGTGAGGTAATTTTTTGCAAAACCTGTTGCAATCGAACGTAGGCTACTGCTTATGTCTATACACAGACTAGTATCTTCAGTCTGGGATAACGTGTCGATAATCCACCGCTGACATCATGCGTGACCAAACGAACGACAGTGTAGTGCACACGACCGACTGTCGGCCAGTGTGAAATAAGTGTATTAGTCCGTTTAACGCTCACTTATCCAACTGCTAGCCGTGGTTTAACATACGCTCAGATAAGGGTGGTCTATTCTTGAGGATAGAAGAAAATAAACGGTTCTCGTCCTGGTCGTCCGGATCGTATAGGCGTGAGCGCGGTGTTCATCTGCCTCTCACTGGGCTTACAGGGTGGGCCAAAATGGCACCATTTTGTGTACACCTTATAATTTTACCAAATATTAACCGATTTCAAAATCTTTTCACTGTCAGAATCAGGAGACAATTTGTAATAAAACTAACACTATAGATCCCACCACACCTCAAGTGTGTCGTTACACTACCTTGTGAAATGTCAGTGTCTTAAGAGTAACAATTAAAAACAAGACGACTTCTGCAACAATGCATTTTAAGAAATCAACAACAGAAACAACGTGTTTGTTGTCAAATGTTCAATGTGTCCGCTTTGCTGCTGAATGACGCATCCAAGACGGCGACGCCACTGTACCAATGCCGCGATTAACCAAACGCTGCTGCAGTTTACCCCACTTATAGGGTGTTTACACGATCGAGCAAACTTCGAACAAACGTCGAGCTGGCTCAAGCAGGCCTATTGGAACCCCGCCCCCTGGCTCAAATGTAGGCCTAGGTGTAGGCTCTTAGCCCACAGCTGATCACGAGTTATATAGGCCTTCCAATTACAACCCGCCTGCCTTCCCAATTAGCATGCTGATTACCATAGAATGTCGAGCTAGCTGCTCGATGTTTGCTCGATCGTGTAAACACTCTATTAGGGACGATCGCCTGCTTCAACTGGTTGACTGTCGTGAATCGTCAACATTGATAAGCCGTCTGTTGAAAAACATCCCAAACAGTATAATTGACCGGATTTAAGTCCGGGCTGTTTGGGGGCCATATGCCAGGCTCGATCAACGTTGATCAGTAGCGTCGCTGGCTTGAGTGCATGGTCTGACATTTCACAAGGTAGTGTAGCGACACACTTAAGGTGTGGTAGGATCTATAGTAATAGTTTTATTGCAAATTGTTTCCTGATTCCAACAGTGAAAGAATTTTGAAAATCGGTTAATATTTAGTGAAATTATAAGGTGTACAATAAATGGTGCCATTTTTTGGCCCACCCTGTATAGGCAACTGAGCCTGTACGTAGAATAGGCCTCTCATCGACGCAGTTGCACAAGCGCTACAGCAGTGTTTTAAAACTTGTCCAAGTAAGCCTACAACATTTCTACAGGTTTTATTTAAATCCTTAGCAACTTTCTAAAACAGCTGGAGCGCAGACCTATTACGAAAATAAAAGCTTCTTGGCGGAGATAAACTGTAATGCTTAAGAGGCACTTTCGTTGCATTTTCATGTCCGTCTAGGTAATTTTTGAAGTTTGCTGCTAGCACATTTTTGTTTGCACGACGTACGTACTGATTTAATCTTCGCATCTCTCGATACACAAATACGTAATCTAATTAAAGATGGCGTTTATTATAAAGTTTATTACAACTGGTGCCGATGCTCCTTCGGAAAACTGCGTCACATCTGACCTAATCTGACTTTTGTTGTACTTTTTCTACAGCGAGACCAGCGGTAAGTGGCAAAAATCCCCTACACTGTCGCCAACACCACGCGCCAGCTGTTGACAGCAAGCATCCAACGCAGTCGCTGAAACTCAGGTGTGCTCGAGATGATATTAACACGTGTATTACATAGGCCTACGATCACGACACAAACTGCAATTATACGCGGATTTGATCTATCCATTCGTCACGCACCCGTCGTCGTCATAATTACGCCAGAAACAAAAAGCTCAGCCAGTACTTAGAAAACAGGGCGTCCGCTTCGTGCTTTCGCTTCGTCTTAATACTAGGAGCCAACTGTTAAAAATTTTGCTTATGCGGGTTTAGTTATGCATTCCATTTGGTAACTTTGCCAAAGCAATTTAGCAACAGATGTATGCGAACGTCTGTGACACTACAAGCGCAGCACCCACAGTAGTTTGGCGTGCCTTTTCTAAAGAACGCCCACAATTAGCTATTACCCGTAAAAGCAGTACAGCAGTAAAAGCTAGAGACCGAGGCTATGCTGAATATTTTTATTGTAAGCTTATACGATAACTCTTGCCAAATTTCTAAAGGTTTTACAAATACTAATCGCCAATATCGACCACGCGACTGTCGGTTGACGCCTTCTCTAAGTCTTATCACGGAACGCTAGAATGTATAATTCTTGTCACGAGAAACTGCGAACATTTTGGCGCTGACTGCATGAAAGTACCTATATTCGTTTTCACGCCGTTGACTACGAAAGCCAGGCAAAAAAAATCTAGTCATACCGACAGAAAAACAGAATTTAACACAAAATGGCACTTCAGTGACACTGAAGGTCATGCGTTGTAAGATCGCTCGAAAGCCGATAAGGCATTTCACGACGCAGTTCAATAATGTAAGTTTTATGTGTAAAGGTTCCATCTGAATGTAGCCCATATGGCGATCGATGTTACCAAGAACTTCCATTGTAAAGTTTCTTGTTGAGATCGTGCAAGTATTACAGCCGTAGTAGAGGCTATAGTGGTTCTATAGATGACTCAACGGCAGTCCAATTGCGTGGCGGACGAGGCCAGTTATGAATGGTGTACAGTTACAACCTTATACTTAGCAGGAAAATTTACGTACGGAGAAATAGCCGTTCCCCGCCTAAATACAAGGGCGACTGAGTGAGCAGTTAGGGTCTAACTTTGTGGCGTGCAGCATAATTTAAGCAACGTGAAAGAGGTAAGGATGCAGTCCTAATTGTGCGCTGTCGTCCAGCAACTCAATCTCGTCGTCTGCGCTCAAATTCTCGCTCCTACTGTCCATATCAAACGCTTTAGCCATTATTTTCCCCCCAAAACTCGCCGTTTCGATACGTGTTTACGTTGAAGCCATGACAAATGGGTACACGCGGTGACGTCATCAGCTAGGCTAACATGGCAGCTCGTTTTCTAGGTCATTTTCTATGTAATTAAATTTCAAACGTAAATTTCTCCGTGCTGATAAAACGCTGGTCGCCGATATTACTGTCAAAATTATCAGAACATTATACTCTTTTAAGCAAATGGGAAAAATATATATGTTAATTTCAGTGTCCATGGACCTTTAAGACTCAACTCACTTATACGACGAAGTTCCAGGAACTCAAAATCTCAATTGTGTTTATACTGTATGTCGTACTTCACAACTATTGCTATTGTACACAGTTTCACAGTAACAGAACGTAACAAAATTTTATTTGCGTGTATTATATTTGCCGTATTGTTGCACACTTTTTTGCTTTAAAATGTATACAATGATAATAATTACTAAAATCTTTAAATGTTTGCAATAAATAACAATAAATAGAACGTCGATTCATACAACTTCACAAAGTTAACAATTTGCCAAGTTTATACAACAACGAATATGACAATAAACAGCTACAAAGTACATAAGCGTGCAGCGTAATTTGCAGTCTGCAGTAACGCTAGGGGCTAGGCCTTGGTCTGTATCGTGTGGCAATGGATTCTGACCAAAACTTTTTTAACAAACGGCGAAAAACGACTTCCAATCAGACAATTTGTGAGACACACATGACGTCACAAATTGCACGGATATAGAACGGCGTCTCAATAAGCGGCCAACCGACGCACTGCTAACAAAGTTTCTAAAATCACATGTCAGAAAGTCTCGAGTTGCTATAGATTAAGAACAGGATTAGCATGATATTATACCTGTCAAGACTTAGAATAATTTTACTGATCTCAGTTCAGTCTTCTAACAACGTCAACGTCTCAGATCACATCGTACAACAATAAATGTGACAACGTCACTTCGGTGCATTCGCTTTGTTACTGGACCAAGAACTTTTCGTACAACTGCAGTACTAAACATAACCACCAGTGACCTTTACTTTTGACCTTTTGATCTCAAAATTTAACCAGCTCATTTTTGCTCCAAGACCGACAAAAGTTTGGCGAAAATCCACCAACGCCTGCCATAGATATCGCAACGGAAACACCACAAACGCACGAAGAAACGCGTAACGACGGCACTGGAGGCATAAAAACTAAAACGTCGATGCACTGTTTGTAAAAGCGACGTGTGGAAGTCCGGTGCATAGAAGAATTTGCTCCATACTTGCTACGCAACTGAAAGCAACGCGTCGATCTCTTCGCATCCGCCGAAGAAGGTGCCGAAGGAGGTTGCGTTTTAAATCTGTCTATTAGTCAATTAAATTACTCCCAAAATTACCAACTGATTTTAACGAAATTCTGCAAAGGAGTAAAAAGCGACTCGAGGACGAACAAGATTTAAATGGCAAGCCGGTGCAGGATCCGAATTCAAAAAATTTCTGACACATCTTTCCAGTATTTTCTACTGCTGCGATTCAAGAACAGAACAGTCTTTCGCGACAGGCGGAGGTCTGAGACGCTTGGTCGCAGCTAGTTAGTTCTCGTTGTCGTAGCTGGGCATGTGTGGGAACTCCCAGCGCAGGATCGCTCCGTCCTCACTGACGCTGATGATGTGCCTCTCATCAGGACTGATCTTCACCCGGGTGATTGGAGCACTGTGTCCCAGGCCAATGTGCGTCATCGTGCCTTGCTCGTACAGCCAAACCTGCTCTTACACCATCACACATACTCAACATTTGTAACCTCCTACGTGAATACCATACAACCAGAAATTTACGTTCACCGCAGCCGACCTACTTAACCAGCTCCACCGTCTCGTTCCTTCTCCGTCGCAGCTCAGGTACTCTCTGGAACAAACTGTCTGCGAACATTAGATTAGCCAGTACCTTTGGAACTTTTAAATCTAGGCTTTAAACTGAACTGTTTAGGCTACCACACCCAGGACAAGTCAGCATTAACACAGCGCTTCTGATTCGCAGTTAACTTTGTGACAATGGCGCTATGTCAATTTCTAAAGATAAGATAAAATGAAATAACACGTATAAAATACAAATAGATTGGCAGAATCAGAGCCGCGAGCAGTCGTTGTAGATCTGCTGTAACAAGTTCACGTAAACTCATGCAGTTAGGCATCAATCAGTCGTAACACTTGCAAATGTCTCAATGTTGGAAGTCAAACAAGGCTAGCCAGTTGATGCCAGAAATACTAAAAGATTAAAAGGTTAAAGGTGGTGATATAACTCTTTATGGAAAGCCCACCTCAGAGATACGGAGCGTCACCTGCCGTATATGAGCACACAGTGATACCAGCCACCCGACACAGGTGAACGCGCCCCGCCTTAATTCCAGCCAGATAAGCCGGTACTCGATTTACCTACTCCGGAGGAATGGAAGGCTGAGTTGACCTAGGCGGCTGGTTAGGTACAAAGATGGTTTACCTGCCAGCAGGCAGTCACCCATCCAAGCACTAACCTGGCCCGGCGTAGAGTAACTTCGTTGATCAGATGAAACGCGTTACCGCTACGCCACGCCACCAACGCAAAAGTAGCATAATAGTCACGCTCCAAAATGGCCAAACAGTGTTTTCGAATTTTTAAGACTCACAGAAAATGATTTTAATTATCGAACTATCGAAACAATGAATCGTACCTTGACCATCTTATCGTCTCCGCCGCAGACGAAGTAAAGTCCGTCTGGCGAGATGTCCAGCGCGTTGACGCTGCCAGTCAGTGAGCCGTCCAGCTCTCGTACCATTGACGCGTCAAACGTCTCCCAGTAGCCGAGCTTGCGGTCAGTGCCCGTGGTCAGCAGCTGGTGACCGAGCGGGTGATAGCAGACTGACTTGAACAGCGTGTTGACTCGCATCATCTGCCGACGACAGCGCGCCCTGGCAGTCACACCGCGACATCAACATCTCGCAATAAAAGTGTGTCAAAGCGACAGAAATAAAGTAAACTGTAATGAACTAAACTCAGTTCAGTTTCTTATTGGCTGACGTTTCAGCACTTTGCCTTTTTAGTATCGGTTACTGTTTCTTCCTCTTCTTCTTCTTGGCGAACTCCTGTCAGAGCGTTGCCGTACTGATGACTTGTCGCCAGGTGTCCCTATCCTTGGCCTTTCTCCAAGCAGTGTAAACTCCAAAGTTCTGGGGCTAAATGTCTTCATCAACGGTTCTGAGCTAAGTTGTTCTTGGACGTCCAGCCGGTCTCCTCCAGTCAGCGGGTGGACGGAGCACGGCAGCTATGATGCGGTGGTGATCTTCTGCTGGGGCTGTACGAGCTAGGTGGCCGAAGAATCTAAGACGGTGGGACCTGACCACTTCAGAGACTGGTGTAGAGCTACAAGCAGTAACGTCTCAAACTGTCTCGTTTGTAGTGTGTCTGGTATATGGTATCCGTAGAATTTTCCGTAAACACCAGGTATCAAATGCATCAAGACGCTTATTTATAGTGCTGGTGATGGTCCATGTCTCGCACCCACAGAGCAGAACTGGTAGAATTATATCCTGTAGAGGCGCACCTTAGTGTCTGTATGTATGTGAGACTTCCAGATATTCTTGTCAAGGAGTGAGAAGCAGTTCCTTGCAATCCCGATACGTCGAAGTATCTCAGCCTCACTTTGCTGTTCAGTAAATCAGTAAATGATCTAATGCATTTTTATAGCTTATCATATATAAAGTGGAGTAAGTTAACTAAAGTCCTATACTTGGATACGATGAGCCTAGAAGCCAAAGCTAAGACCAGTCTCCAGGCAGTCAGCCCGCAGGTGACGTAATCATAACTAATAAACCCAACTGAAGGCTGCTTCCTTCCACGAGACCCGAGGTTACCTTTCAGTCGCAAAAAACATCACTGCCGCCTTCTGGCCGGTACCAACCAAAAAACTCATTAAAATCGGGCGCGCGGCTTTGACCGTGTTAAACAATTTCTCTTGACTATCTTGTTTTGTCACTATTAGTGTGAGCAGCATGCTATATTTTAGCGTTCTATTTATACTCATATTTAGATATTTATAAATCTACATTTTACTAAGTTATT
>Ga0209367_1008688_pt1 | contig 13864 bp, 7 predicted proteins | sample WorMetLIZISLAND2_FD_187412 | JGI IMG/M metagenome (GOLD analysis project Ga0209367, IMG submission 187412) | Marine gutless worms symbiont microbial communities from Max Planck institute for Marine Microbiology, Germany - Olavius geniculatus... ... | reverse complement strand
ATTGCGTTGGTAAGTTCGTCCATGGAGAATGGATTGTTGTAGGTTTCTGTATTATTGGAGGTGAAGGAAATTGAGTATTTTTCTGCATTTTGTTTGTAAGCTTTGAAAGGAGTGCTACAATGATCCAAGGAAGAGTTGTCAGAGAAAGTCTCACCCAGAGCGTTGACTATGTCTGACACATCTGTAACTTCAGCTCCATTAACGTGGAGATTGTTGATTTTCTGAGCAGAGTGTTTACCAGATATTTTACGGATCATAGACCAGACCTTTTTTATAGGAGTTCTATTGTTGATTTTTGATACGAAAGATTGCCAAGACTGACGTTTAGTAGCACACTCAGAAAAAGCAGTCTTTCAAAAATGATGGAATTTCTATGGGAATAATAAACTCACCATTATTTACGATGTTTAAATATGACGTTAGAATTGCGTCACCGGTAGCAATTAGTATTTAGTTTTGTTGTCGATGGAATGCTTAATTCATCTTCAACATTGTATGAAAATTTTGTATGAGTTTATATCTGAACATTTTCCAAGGAGATATAAAAGAAAGCGAGAGAAAGAATGGCTGTTTTTTTCTGAACATAGTGTATTTATTTTAACAAAAGAATGCTAACAATTATAGGACAGGTAATATAAATGCAACGAAATACATGCACTATTTTGTAATGACAACTTCGTATAAAACGTCAGAATCGAAACTGAAACTGAAACTGGATTTTTCGGACGCTTTTGATTTGCATGTGATGCAGGGTTATTCCCGATGCTTCCGCCGCCTCCTCCGTCTGAGCCGCCTGCAGTGCCACTGCGCCGGGCGGTGGCTAGGGTGGCTGGAATACAGACGCTAGGACGCCGACCTCCCGCCCAGTTGCCCGTGTCCTCGGCCGGTGCAGCTTACATTGACAGCGACTCCTCAGACACGCCGAGGTTTCTCATGCACACAGCGTCAGGCAACGTCTTCATACCGTCCGGTCAGTGCATGCGACTCCAGTTCTAATACCCAGTGCCGGATTTACCACTAGGCTGACTAAGCTGCAGTATTCAGTCAAGTGCAATATTTATTCAAAAATATTCCAAGGAATATTTTCCAAGGTCCTTGAATAAAAAGAAGAGCACGGTGGGAGAACAAAAGGTAGGCAGGGCCCCGTAACTGCGTCTAACCTAGGGCCCACAAAAACGTAAATCCGGCACTGCTAGTATACCGTCCACATTTTTGGGACCGTTGAAAACAAAACTATGCTTATTTGTCGCTGGTTAAAAATGCGCCGCACCATAACCCCAGCTGGAGAGGCTGGTTGGTACTCGATTTACCTGCCCCGGAGGGATGGAAGGCTGAGTTGACCTTAATGTTGGTTTTACGTCGAGATGGTTTACCTGTCTGCAGTCATTTATCCAAGTAGTAACTACTTGATAGAGATCCGACCGAAAGTCGAATCAATGACCTCGCAATCGCAATTCCAGTGTCATAACCGTTACACAACCAAGCCACCCGAGTGATTAAGGAAGACTTTTGTTCTGTTGCACATTTGGTTGTTTTGTACATTTTGTCGGACTGGCTCTGTATTTAGAACCCGCACGGTGTTTCTGTGTATTTTTGATGTTCAGGGATGGACCCCGGTTATCAGGGCGGCGGCAGCAGTGGGACAGGGGCCGTACCACCAGGTGCCGTTCCCACATTCCCTCGAACGGTACCCCGTACGATCAGCGTACCCCGCGGTAACGACCACGCTGCTGGGTTCGACAACGCCAATGTGAGGATGTCGGTGGTAGGAGACAGGGCGGCGAGTCCACAGCAGGCCGGTCAGCCTCCATCCTCATCTTCATCCTCAGCCCACTGGCAGCAGCAGCAGCAGCAGCCGATCAATGGTGACGTCACGTCGCCGTTTGTCAACAGCACCACTCCTGGCGAAAGGTATGCGAACCTTCGGTTCCATGTACAAAGCTTTCTTTTAGGAATTGTTCAAGGTTTTCTTAAGGTCTTCCTAAATTCTTAGTTATGCATATACGTTTTTCTTCCGATTTCTTTTGTAAATCACATCTTTCTTAAGTCCGATCTTTTCGTAAGTTTACCTGAAAGTTTGAGTTGGGAATTTTTGTCAGTTGGATTTTGGGGAGTCATTTTTGATTACCTGTAACTGTGCGCGTAGGTCGAATATGGTGCCTCGTCTGCCGGGCGCGGCGGTGATACGGCCCGGGGCACAGTTCAGCTACCCGCGCTACTGTGACTCGACGTACCCTGACAGCCCGTACTCGGACAAGAAGTACGCCGTCTGTCGTCGTTCTGTCACGTGGAAATGTGTCGCTCTCATGCTATTGTTCACTGTCGTTGCGCTCATCGCCGTCGTTGCCTATCTGCTCGGTACGTGCCGACGTTCATACAGCTCTTTTCACTTACGATGTCTTCATTGAAAGTTAAGGCAGACAGAACTGAACTGAACTGGAAATGAACCTACGTGAACTGAACTAGTTGTTCGTTTAATTTGTACAGTCTGTGCAACACAACTGAACTGGCATTTCTGTTCCGTTCTGTTGCTTTGTGCACTTCTTAAACGTTCATTTTTTTAGCGCATTGCGTTCGGTCTATACACGCTTTTAATCGGTCTCGTTAATCCGACCGGTCTTACTTACTTAGATCTCTCGAATGACCTGGATCTAGATTAAGAAATCTTTCTTGCAACTTTGACACCATCTGGTCTAGTCTTAGTGTACTCTAGTGTATATGAGGTATTCGTAATATGCGTGTCATAGATATAGAATGCTGCACAGTTCCTTGTAGTCTGCTTGCATTGATGTAACTTGATGGTTTATTTAAGACCTGCTGTTTTAGCCAGCTTATCTGTTTAATGTTCATATTTTTTTTACGACGGCGATCTTGTACTTTTGTTTCAGCTGTACATTTCTATAACTTAAGTCAACAAGATGGCGCTGTTGTTTCAAGCAGTCGTGACGCCAAAACATCTTTAGAGCCGGGTCAGTGTCTTATGCTCATAGCAGTCTATTTAAAAATACTTATTTGTTAATTTTTTGACTCTTCGTAGGAAATTAGTTAGACTCTGTAGAACAATAATAAAAATACGTGGACGGTGGACATCATACATCTACAACGCTGATATCGTCTTCCAACTTTTCTTTCAGTGTCTGTGTAATACTGTAATTAGGAATAAGTCAATAATTATCGCTTATTGCATGTTTCTGTTACTTTTGTACATGTATAGATATCGTTTTAGTTCATTTTAAAAAATATGGATTGTGCTGTGTACTCTCGTTATTTCTTAAAATTGATGTTTGCGTTCGTGTGCAGTGTTTTTTTGCAAGGCGCGTATCTGTATTAGTTTATACCTGATCATTTTGTTGCTTTGTCAATTCATAGTATACAATAGTAGGGGTATTGAATTAATGTTTCGATTGATTGATGTATTGATCTGACAGACCCGTCGTCTATACGCCGGTACAGGCTGGGTGAGGTGTTGTCGGACACTGTGTCTGGTCATGGGTTCCTGCACGCTCAGTTCTTCCTGGACTCAGCGAGGTCGCTGCGCGTCAGTGTCTCAGTGCCGCCCGGTGCAGTCGCCGGCTTCTACGCACGACGCAATTCACCGCCTTCGTACACCAGGTCAGACTGACCTTCTCTTTGACCGCGATACATTGATGCCTTCAATGACTTTGTGTGTTCAAGGCCAAGGCCAAAGACTTACAGAAAAAAACAAGGCCAAGGTCAAGGCCATTGTCTTGGGACCAAGGCCACGGTCATGCTCGAGGCGCCTTTAGGACGAAGCCAAGTACTTGAGGACACATCACTGCTGCGGTCTTTTGTGATATTTTTTGATCTTCAATTACTGCTGCAGGGCTTTTTTAGTGTGCAGTTCTACACAGAATGTACAGATCTGAATGAATCTATGCATGTGCTGTTTTGATTGCATATTTACGTACTGTGAAACTAACGAAATTTGCTTCGAAATTTGCTTCACTAGATGCTCTTTCTCGCCCAAAAAGCGTTTGCGGGGGGGTCGAGGGCGGTCAGGGCTCTGCACGGGAAAAAAACAAGAAAAAAACAAGGCCAAGGTCAAGGCCATTGTCTTGGGACCAAGACGAAGGTCATGCTCGAGGCGCCTTTAGGACGAAGCCAAGTACTTGAGGACACATCAGTAGTATTGACCACGACCATTTCCACGACATCTCCTTCTGGGGAGCTTACTGCGCGACCCGCTAGTTGGTGTTGAATAGCTCGCTACTTTCTCTTCAAGAACCAGTTTTCCCTCTCGATTTTCGACCTCACCAATTCTGTCCTTCAGGCCTCGGTCCTTGTGGAGTTCTAAGTAATTACTTTAAAAAGCTTTGGTTTGTTGACGTATTAAGGTTGCAGTGCACCTGTGGTCTCTATACAAGGTCATGTATGATATGCTGTGAGCAGGTACGATGTTTTCCACGTGGTGGACGCTAACAAGGTCGTACCCAGCAGTACAGAGGCTAGTTTGTCACGACATCGTAGGAGATCTGACCATCCAGACCTCAATACTGTATGAGAAACTTTTCCACTTATGCTACTGTTCATATCTGTTACATTTCCCTCATTGAGTGGCACGGCCAGAAATGTGAATTGGGGGCCTCCTCTTTTCTCCAAACTTTTCTTTCCTTTCTTTCCTTTCACTGCCTTCTCGTTCCTTCTCTCTCTTCTCCTCATTTTCTCTTTTTTCTCCCTTCCTCTTCTTTTCCCCCGCCCTCTTACCCCTTAGAAGTAGGACGCCTAAATTTTAGCTAGAGGGCCTGGGGGAGCGCTGTGAGCTCTCCCAGCCGAATCTGGTGCATTATAGCCTTAAATTATGATATCTTGTGCCAACAGTTTTAGGTAATTTCTTGAGTCACTAATATCTGTTTTAACCCAAAAAACTGTGCCCTGCTATTGGAGGGGGCTGGGCCCAGCCCCCTGTCTTCCTTGTCTATGCCACTGTCCTGATTTTAGCTACCGCTTCTGCTGCTATTACACTTGATTTTTAAAAATCGGTGATCGCAACTTTCCGCTAAGTCACCGTCACCGTGATGCTGGTAATGATGCTGTTTTGTGTGTTTCAGCGATCGTCGTCATCATCATCATCATTATCATCGTCTGTGATAGATTCTACGTTCATTCAACACATGGACGCTGGACCGTGGTTCGTGTCACTCTACAATGACGGTGACACGCCGCGGACGCTGGCGTTTACTGCATCACCGCATGGTCAGTTCATGAATGAATGTCTAATGAATGACTGATTTATTGAAACACATCAAACGTGCATCGAACACTGCTGTAAGCAAATACGAAATTATAACACTGCAGGGAATGCACAAATAATAACAAGCACTGAACACAAACTCAACTGCACTACACTACACTCAATTTAACAGGTGTCTGTTGATAAATGAAGTCTTGAAACTATGAAATTTACAGTGTGGTAAAATAACATGTAACACTCAGAAAATAAACTAAATTAAAATTGCCTACACATACTAAATTAAACTAAACAAACATCTGTTTAGAAATGAAACCTTGAAAAGATTGGAATTACACTGAAGTAAAACAAAATTTGACCGCATTTCCGTATTTCATGTTCATGTTCATTCTCAGCAGGTAGTATACCAAATAGACAATGGTGGGTTTTTACATATTGCAGAAAAGATCTTTACTAGCATTATCGAGTAGACTAGTTACCTCTATAATTTTAGTAGTAAAGCCGTATCAATATGCTCTTTTGAAAAGGCATTAATTCTTTCTGTAAGTTCTTTATTAAGAAAAGGGCCCCAACCTGGAAGAGCATACAATATTCATCACCAGCTTCTAACTAATGACTGCTAGCTTAGGGGCGATGGGCTTAATGTGGTCGGTTGGTCTGTCTGCCAGCTGCACCGCGAGTCTAGAAATTGTGAAATTTTGACCAAAGATGTTGAATTTATGCCGCTTTGGATTTTTTACTGTAATTTTTTTTTGGATTGCATTGGAGCTCATTATTTCAGAACGAAGCAAAGAGAAATGTACGCAAGAAGCAATGTTTAACTGAAATCGTGTCTGTGTGCGTGCTCTGTGAATGCTTACGTGCGTATGGTTCGTACTTAGGGGACGGTCACATGTAGGCCTATAACACGTCCTTAAAATTTCGTTGTCAGGAAATAATCTGAAACGTGTAGAATTGGGGATTTTCGGCCAGGGCTTCGCACAGAAAAAAAGAAGAAGAAGATTCCGCATAGACAAGGTCCGTTTCGTGGGAGCTCATCCCCTTGGCGGCGCTTTGAGCCAGCGAGGGCGAAGCCGGCGCGATGGTTTTACCTGCCCGCAGTACTAACCGGGCCCCGCGTAGAGTAACTTCGTTTCATGCGAAACGCGTTACAAACTACGCCACGCCACCAGCTTCGCACAAGTCTTCTCAGTTTTTCATATCCGTATCCGTGCTTATGTTGCGAGGCTTCGCACATCTTTTTAGTTTTCATTGTTGCGTGTCCTTATCTTACCTTACCTTCAGGGCGGGCAGGCTGTTACTATTACATCTCCCCAGCACTGAGGCCGTATCAGTTCGGCCCAGTGCGCATCCCCTATGTAATCATAAGGTTTCAGTAAACAGCTGTGAAGTCTTAGACGGCTGTGAAGCCAAAATTGGGGTTCCCAAAAATTCTTTGTAGGATCTTCGGAGCACTAAGCCCCACCACCACTTCAAGGTGGCATACCATGGTGCCGGTGTCACATTAAAATGTCTCCCCATGAAAAATCCGCCCGGGGAGAAATAGTCACGAATTTGATATATCTTCCTTTTATTAAAATATTGCCCCTGCTACAAAAATAGTCTCCGTATTATAGGATCGCCCCGCAGAAAAGTCTCTCGATCTCGGCCGACAATTTACCGGTAAAAATCTGTCCTGCCCGGGCGGCCGCCGGGCGGGGCGGATTTTTACCGGTAAATTGTCGGCCGGGGGAGACTTTTCTGAGGGGCGATTCTAAGTGAGACACCGGTAGTTAGGTGCTTACTATTGAGCAAAATGAGTATACAGTCCTCACAGTTCAATCGAAAACAACTACCTGGTCCATATGCGTGCGTGTGTCAGACGCGCATGCAGCTGCCGAGTGCCGTGAGAGTTGCAACAACCACGGCGAATGCATCAACAGACGTTGTCACTGTTTCCCCGGCTACGCTGGGCCAACCTGCGCCGACAGTCAGTATAGCCTATCCATTGCTGCTGCTTTTATACCGCGTAGTTGCAAAATATGCTTTTATTTTAATTTCGATCATCTTTATTATCTGTCTCATTATTATAACATAGATGTAACAGTTTATATAGAACAGATAATTTATTCAGTATTTTTAAACCCCCAGTACTCAATTCCTGGGGGTAAAATATTAAAAAGTGGTGTCCATTTAGTAGTGAAAGTGCTGTGCAAGTATTTTAATAGTAAATTTTAAATACTCAAATCTAGTATATAAAATAGTGTCTGTCCGCCCGACGGTGTCCCTCTGTCTGTAGTCGCTGCTGATGTAATGATGACAGCTTTTATTTGATTGGGATGAAATTTTGCACAGTCGTTCAGGGTCATGATTGTTGGAGTAAAAATTTAATGATCTCTTTCTTCTGTATTTTGTCTCAAGCATTTTTGTCTGCACAGTGCATTTGCGATGAGAATGTCAGAACACCGCAGTAATTGAGGCCCTTTGACCGATTGTGGCGGTTAGTAGCTCAACAGACGTGTCTGCTTGGCTGCCGTAGACGCAACATTCTAAAAATGTCCACTCACATTATCATCATTGAACAGAGTGTGTGTGGGTGTGTGTCGCTGCAGGCGTGTGTCCGGCGCTGTGCTCTGGCCACGGTGACTACGAGTCGGGTCGGTGTAAGTGTCACCAGGGTTGGACTGGAGCAGAGTGTCAGCAGGCCAGTGAGCTGTGTGCCGGTGTCTACTGCTCACAGCACGGTCACTGTCTGGAGGGACGCTGCGTCTGTGCGCCCGGGTTCACTGGACTGGACTGCTTCCACGGTATGTGCAATTCTGCCAGCGTGCACCCAGTGTTCTGACACGTACATAGCGACGTAACTGAACTGGCACGCTTCATTTTTTGACGAACTTGCCTGTGGGCAAGCAGGGCGAGCCGCGTACGTGAGCGTAGTCACGACGCCGTCAAACGGTGCCAACTGTAATGCATTACTGCTTGCCCATTGGTGAGTTCGTCAAAAACTAAACCATGTCAGTTCAGTTCAATTTAGTTACGTCGCTCTGTACACGTCTTAACAGAACGTCTAGCTCGTGCGGGTTCAAATTGGCGTGATCGTCCCTAGCTGCATGCCAGTCTTCAGATTAAAAGGTCAGAGGTCAAGGTATGGATCAGGGTTGCCTACTGCAGTGTATAGCTAGGCGGATGGCCGCATAGTATGTCGGCACCGGGCCGATTTATTTTTTATAGTTTTCATGTAACCATGTCTAAAGCATTTGCGCAAATGTTTTAAAGTTGAGCACATCCACTGTGTCCGAAAAAAAGTAAGGTGCGTCTGTCTACAGGGTGCGGCAGAAAAAGTGAACCCCTAAAGTTTTTCGCTGTTTTCTCAGCAACCGTTTGGAATTAAATGTGAAATTTCACAGATTTATTTACTAAAACCTTCTACATCTAACTGCTGAATAAAATGTGACTCTGTTAAAAAACGACGAAGTTACAGATTTTTTAACATGACTGCCTACCGATTTTTCAGCATTCAAAAATGTTCCGGCTACAACACCAATTTAATAACATCGTTGAACAACACAGTTAAATAATGATCAAATGCCAGAATTCCATTGTCACTGCGAATGTTCGAAGTGTTCACCGCCAGCTCCCAGCTACAACACCAGCCTCCAGTCGCCTTATGTGAGAAATCTTTTACAGCCTTGTCGATCAGTCCCTGTGGCAGGTTGTTCCAAATAACCTGAAACGCTTCCTTGAGTTCGGCGCTTGTTTTCGGCTTTGTTTTAAGCTTGCAGCTTGCGGTATGCCTCAAACATTGTACCGCATACGTAATGGTCCATCGGGCTTATATTCGGTGAATTTAGAGGCCATTGGCCTTTTGTGATGATAGCTGGACAGCTGGCCCGCAGCCAGTTCTGTGCGCTGTGCGGCGTTGAGCGCGGTGTGTGCTGACGCGCCCGGCGAGCCGTTCTGCTGGAAGATGAATCCGGTGGGCAACCGGCGATTGCTTTAAAGGAACGATAATTTAGTGATAATATATAAATAATATAAATGACTGTTTATCAAAACGTCAATGTGACGTCATGGGCAGTAACATGTAACCTGTTTTTGAAAATTAAATAGCATTTTTAGCTTGAACATTTTTAATGCTGAAAAGTCGATAGGCGGTCATGTTAAAAAGTTTGTCGTTTTTCGACGAAATCGCATTTTACTTAACAATTAGATGTAGAAGGCTTCAGTAAATAAAGCCGTAAAATTTCATATTAAAATCCCAAACGGTTGCTGAGAAAACGGCAAAAAACTTTAGGGGTCCACTTTTTTGCCGCACCCTGTAGATCATACAGTAGAAATGTCAAATCTGAACGAATCTGTGATTGAATTGGTGCTCACTTCAGCAATTTATTGGGGATTAAGTGTACGAAATTTTATTTAGATTCGTTCAGATTTGACATTTCTATAGTATGATGTCTAGGGGGTTCCTTTTTTCCGGACGTAGTGTTTTTGCTTACTTGCTTTTGAGTTTGCAACGTTTCTAGCTTGTTAAGGACTGGTAGTTGTTTGGTGGGGAACGACGTGGTTGAATGGTTGTGGCTGGCTGTACAGAGCTGTGCACGGTAGACTGCGGCAGTCACGGTCGCTGTGCCAGTCAGCGCTGTGTCTGTGATGACGGCTGGTCCGGCACCGCCTGTGATCAGCGCGACTGTGACGCTCGATGTACCGCCAGCTCCCATGGACACTGCAACAACGGAACGTGCATCTGCCAGCCCGGCTGGAACGGAAAACACTGCACGCTCGGTAATAATGATAGTAATAATAACGGAGACCAGAGTGGTTTGGCAAAAGGCAGAATCGCTCGTGTGTATTCGCCAGGTGGCGGCATATGACAGACGATATAGCTGCAGTTTGCGCCTGCGTGCTTTGGCTGGGGCTTCGTCCTTCAAATCTCCGCTTCCAATAAGGATTCCCCAACCCAACTAATAGTTTGTCATTGGATTGGACATCAGAAGTATACCTGCCAAGTAGCATTCATATCAGTTCAATGGTTTAAACCATAGATGTTAAAAACATTGATTTGCAAATAAAAAACATAAAAAGTATGTTTTTTCACTTTTATAAAAAAAATTATTAAAAACATGCATAAAAACATAAAACTGCACATGTTTCCAATCGCTACTTTTTGGCCGTTATACTTGCAAAGAATATCTAACTCAGATAATTAAAAACAAAAACCTACCATTTGTAAAGACTAAAAACTGGAATGTACTGAATGTACAGATCAAAAACAGCTGAACGCAATTTGCGCATAAGAAAAAAATCATATTTGTAATTTTGCACATTTATATTTTAACAAGAACAAAAAAGTTTACACCAAAAAAGTTTTAGTACCTTAATGCATAATAGTCACATAAATTTAAAAAAAAAATGTTGGAACACCTGCAGTTTACTGCTCTTAACTGTATTTGATGTTTGTAGTTGCAACTGCTAATGGTACTGTTTTTATTGAGTTTTACCTGTATTTGCACGATTTGTATGTTTCTTGTGTGTGTTTTGCCGTATGTTTTTATGTGTTTTATGTGTATATGGGCCAAGTGCCTGAAATAAAACTGATGATGATGATGAAAACACGACATTAAAAATACAAAAAAAAACAATAAAAAAATTTAAAACATAAAAATTAAAAAAAAAACAAAAACAAAAAAAAGTTAAAAAAAACATTAAAAACATTAAAAACATGTTTTTTAAAACTTTTATAAAAAACATTAAAATGTTTTTTACATCTATGGTTTAAACAAGGTGCACAAATGTGACAGATGACATACGGATGACAGACCACGCCAGGGAGAAATGTGTAGGAATAGGCGGACTCGTTTGTGCTGCAAGAGCATTTGTCTTAGTTAAGTGTAGTTAACGTATTTGAATAGACTCATGTTGAAATGGTAACTAAATATATTAACTAGTAGGGTAACTCGTTATATTAATTCATCAAAATACAGTTTTTAATTAAATTAATCAGTTAGTGTAGTTAAGTTTCTGTATTTTTGTGCTGTGTATGGTTAATAAAGTTGTTTAATAAAGTTTAGTTTTGTGGGCCTGGACTGGCTGGGATTGAGTAACTGTGTAACAGCCAGAAGTATTTCTTAGTGTTATTGCGTGAATTAAAATAAGTCTACGATGACCGATGTTTTGAGCTGAAATGGAATGATATGAATGTGTTTTGATGCAGACGGTTGTCCTAACGGTTGCGGCACACACGGCACTTGTCGTCTGTTTCACGTTGGGTGGGCGTGCACTTGCATGGAAGGCTGGAAAGGCACCGCCTGTGAGGTTGCCATGGAAACTACATGCAACAGCGGAACTGACGACGACGGAGGTCACTTATCAACATGTCGCTTTCGTTTTTCTAATATTTCACAGTTTGATATAACATTATCGCAATGTTGATTTTTCAACTTTCCACGAGTAGGTAATTTCATTTGATGCTTATAAAGGTTTTGAGCTATTATACTTTTTTGTGTTTTACTGGCAGTTGTCAGTGTTTTATCGACTTTTCTGTCTATTCTAAATACACTATAGCCTAAGTAAGTATGTAGCCTTAGTAAAGTAACACATACGGCCCACAACGCTAAAAAGACAATCTTCAATGTGTCTAATGACTTTGTTTTGTTTAGTGCTTTAGCGACGTTAGTGTATTTTTGAGTTTACATATGGTGAATAAAGTTGCCACAACGTTTCCCAAACTTCATCGTCTTAATTAGTTTATAACTTCTGCAGTTATCTTGGACGCAAGCAAACAGATCTAAATGCATACACGCCTCGGTGGAAGTCATAACTTCTACAGTTACCCAGGCGCTGCGAGTTGCAACGAATCAACAAAAAATATCACGTGTCTTCTGGCAGCAGTTGTTCTGTACTTTTAAAACGATAACGATCGTAAATGGTGGGTTAGGCTATGTTAGGTAAAACTGTGTAAAATGCATATCATTAAACGCACTCCCAAACTAACTTAACTTTAGTTCCGCATTCCACTCATAATGAAAAGTTCTATTACGGCTGAGTTCTTGAAACCTTAAGCCTACGAATTTGCAGATTTGTTTCTATATTTACCTGATGTGGGTTCTATTTAGCAGTGCTCATTCCGATAACTCAACGCCGACATAAACCGCAAAACCCACAAGTTGGACTTTTAAAAAAACCGTGTTTAACTGAGAAAGCCCAAAACCCAATAAATACCCTGCAAAACTTGCTGCGGTTGGGGCTTCAAAAACGGTTTTTCATCAACGCCACGACGTGTGGATGGACTGATGATGGTTTGTGGTGCAGATGGTTTGACAGACTGTGAGGACCCCGACTGTTGTATTGACATGGCGTGTCGTGAGAGCATCCACTGCCGCATTGCGCCCGACCCCATGGAGATTTTACTGCGCAAACAGCCGCCCAGCACCGGTGCGTCTTTCTACGACCGGATGAGATTCCTGGTCGAGGATGAAAGTGTCCAGAGCTACGCTACACTCAGCTCCTTCAATCAGACGTGAGTCTTCTCCACACCTATCGGTACTTAGAGTGAAGGACACTCGTTGTACTCATAATATATTTATTCATTCAACTTTGTTACATTTATATACAGAAACTAAAGTGCTTCTGATAAAATTGTGACAGATTTAGTATTCAGATTTAGTAACCTGCATTATGATGGCGAAAAAACTTGATGAGTACAAAAAAACGATACTTTGAAAGGTGGGTTTACTTACTTGCGTTTAAAAAAATAAAAATCGCGGTTGACTTTTTTTCATTTTTTTCCAACATTTATTACATCTGGTAACTAATGGGCGACAGTTACACTGGCGGTGTTTTTTGTGAACATTTTCAATCATAGATAATGCTGAGGTGATGGTGGCAGTGGTCGGACCGGTAATATCAGTATTATTATGGGGCCGTCCTTCCTAGAAGGAGGCCACATCATGTATCGATCCTGTCCATCTGTCTGTCCCGTGCCTCCACCTAGAGGGAAAACGAAAAGGCCTACGAATACTAAACTCGGTAGGAAGGATCCCCGGGACACGAGCACTCCGTGAACCAATTTCAAGGTCAAGGGTCAAAGGTCAAGGTCACAGGACACAGTGGTTGTGTCAACGTAAGCCTAATTATCAGAATTTCTAGATGGTGATTGGTTGATTTGCGTATATAAGTGACATATTTGGCAGGTGTCATAAGGAACCGTCGCCGCCTTGCCCCGTGTGACCTCGCTACCATAGCAACGGCCGTTCCCTCCGTCTGTCCCTACTCAACTGCAAGGACGGCCCCATAGCGGGCGGCCCCTCAACGGCCGCACCCTCTTGTTATGTACGTTCTTTTGTAGGCAAGTATCCGTGATACGTGGTCGCGTGGTGACACAAGACGGTAGTTCATTGGTGGGAGTTCGGGTGAGCGTTGTAACACAACCACTCTATGGCTTCACCCTCACTCGTGAACAAGGACTGTGAGTTGGCCACATTTTATTCCACCTGTTGCTACACATTTCTCCATAGCGGGATCCAGTGACACGTTGTGTTTGCTCAAGAAGAAACTTAGCCAGGGGGTTGCACTCTCAGTCAAAACATGCAATCACAATTTGTGGTCACGTGATTCATACAGAGAGAGAGAGAGAGAGTTTATTTACCAAAACAACAATACAGTAAATAAACATACAAT
>Ga0209367_1008687_pt1 | contig 13864 bp, 10 predicted proteins | sample WorMetLIZISLAND2_FD_187412 | JGI IMG/M metagenome (GOLD analysis project Ga0209367, IMG submission 187412) | Marine gutless worms symbiont microbial communities from Max Planck institute for Marine Microbiology, Germany - Olavius geniculatus... ... | reverse complement strand
AAAAAAGAAACTGGGGGAATGGGGCTCGATCCGCCCCAGGCAGAAGCTCACAGAGCTCCCCAGACTTTCTAGCTGGACTTGAGGGGTCTTACTTCTAAATAAAAGAAAGGAAAGGGGAAAAGTAGAAAGGGAAAAAAGGAAAAAGAAAGGGAGAGAAAGAAAAAAGGAAAAGTAGGAAAAAAGGAGGGAAGCTCAAAACCCCCTGGGCCCCTGAGCAAAAATTCTGGTTACGGTCTTGCCTACTGTTAAAGTTGTGGTGACACGCCATTCTTGTTTGCCAACGAGCGACTATGCATGAGGCCTACAAGGGTGCAAGTAATCAACACAGCAATTCATCATACATCGCATTTTACATATACAATAGTAGTAAATGTTAATGAAAACTAATCAAAAATCACCGCATTCACTGCTATTGTCAATCAACATGCTGCATGCACTGTATATAGGGCCTATCACACCTTTACTGCAACTTGCCAGTTACCATCAAAAAATTGCAAACAAAAAATGTGATGCTGTAATAAACAAGAAGCCTAGCTGTCGCTAGGGTGGGGCCGACCGTACTGGTTGTCACTGACCTTGAAAGTCATCCAAGGTCGAAGATTTTTTTATGTAATTCGAAAGTGTCCACATGTTCAGAGATTTAATAACGTGGGCCACAATGCACATAGACACCTAAATTGGTTCTGTGTTAACCGCAAAACCGAAGTTAATGGCATTTGACTTCTTTCTGTTGTATCTGATAGACAGTCTACATCAGTATATTGGAGTTTCTTTGAAATAACAATATGATTACCACACATACATTGATGGGCTAATAGTGTACTTAATTTATTTTAGTTAGATTATTAGTTTAATTAAAAATAAAATATATTAGTAAAAACTTTAGTTTAGTTATTAATTTTTTCTTAGCAATTACTTGAATTTATATGAAATAGTTAAATCACAATGTACAATTTTGGACTTATGATATCATTACAGAGTGAGCCAAAAATGGCACAATGTTCTTATGTGCCAATAACTTTATCAAATATATCAAACAATCTTCAAATTCTTTTACTGTCGGAATCAGAAGACAATTTATAGCAAAACTGTCACGAAAGATCCCACCACACTTTAAATGCGTCGCTACACTACCTTGTGAAATGTCAGTGTTTTAAAAGCAACAATTGAAAACAAGACGATGACTGTAACAACACATTGTAAAAAAATTAACAAAAGGAAACAACCTCTTTATTGTCTCATTTATTGTCTAAAGTAACTGTCACATCTCGCAGTTTTCACATCAAATGTTCAATGTGTCCGCCTTGCTGCTGGACGACGCACTCAAGCCGGCGACGCCACTGACCAATGGCGCGACCTGCGATCAACCAAATGCTGCCACAGTTCGCCCCATTCAGTGATTGATCGCCTGCCTTACCTGGTTGATTGTCGTGAATTGTCGACGTTGATACACCATCTGTTGAGGCCCCCAACCCCAAACAGCATAATCGACCGGATTTAAGTCCGGGCTATTTGGGGGCCACAGGTCAAGCTTGATTAACGTTGATCACGCGTCGTCGCTGGCTTGAGTGCGATATCTAACATTTCACAAGGTAGTGTAGCAACACATATTAGATGTGGTGGGATCTTCAGTGATAATGTTACTACACACTGTCTCTCGATTTTGATAGTGAAAGACTTTCGAAAATCGGTTAATATTTGACAAAAGTTATTGGCACATAAAAACATTGTGCCATTTTTTGGCCCACCCTGTAGACTTACTGGAGTGAACTGAGGGTAGCAACTGTCGCAACAGTAAATAGAAATAAATTCATAAATTAAGACAGTGACTTATTTATTCATGTACTTTACTTTTCATGTGTTCAAAATGTTTAAATTCTTCTCAAACTGAGTTTATTTGTAGCCAATGCCATCAGTATTTTGTCATCAATGTTGCACCAATTTACAGCCAATATAGTTGCAAATTAGTCGGAAAAAGTTTAGTTAAAACATTACTTTCTAAGTTTAGTTGAATATGTTGTCAAAGTAGTGGCTAATAGTTTAATTATTTTAGTTAGTTACCCATCACTGCACACATAAACTAAACCCTTGTCCTACTGTTTGCAAGTGATACAGGCTGATGTAAAGCAATACAAATGTAGTGGTAGCATGATTCAGTTGATTCGTGCACAATTTGCTCAAACCTGTTCTACAAAAACGAAGCCTAGACGTATGGCATTGGCCATATGATACACCAGCATTTCTGCTGGCAGAAATGGGACTTGCACATGTACAATGAGATAAAATAAAATACAACACAACTGGAAACAGTTGCCGTCGACTCCATTTACTGTTTGTCACAAAGCAGAACGTGCCGCTACAAACTTGTTGAGAAGTTGTATTTCGTTGCAGAGGGTCACAAGTGCTGCAATATATCAAATGGAAATCAGTTGCTTTATTTCATTGCGCACGTGCAAGCCTCTTGAAACCAAGGGAGCCTAGCAAGCCCAAAATATCACAGCACAGCAGTTCACCCTTCATTATTACCACACACCAAAATCAACGCATCAGCATGATCGTCATAAGTTGCTTTAATGTAAACGGTAGCATTCAGCGTAAAGTTCTGTAAAATTCTTTTTACAATTCACTCAAACCAGACTGATGACATAAAAACGAGCAAATATATCGATAAAGATATGTTGAAAACTATTAATGACCAACAGCACTCAGTGTACAGTTAACAATGCGCTGACGAGTAAAAACAGAATCAGCACCGAAATGTTCAAACCGAAGAGCTTCTGCCACTCACACTGAGACTGCATTGCAGGCTCAGAGTCGAATGAACAGCAACACAAGCAAACCAACATGATATGCAGCCGTCCGCCTAGCTATGCACATACAGCACTTAGTTATTTCTAATTTCAACTAAAAGTCTGCTTTTATATTTTCTATTATCACAATCGTTCACAATAAATCAGGCCAAGCCATCTTTACACGAGCTATGCGTCATCTTCCTCAGGTTTCGACTTCCAGTAAGCTTGACTTTTGACGAGCTGAAAACAGGCATTCCGGCTTCTTTGGCACTGGGAACATTAATACCAATTTTGATTTTTCTGTGCCTTATTCTTTTCAAGTTATGAGGCCGTATGGGACAGAAGGATGGACAGACAGATGGGCAAGACCAATAACGTAGTACACGGTGTTTCATAAAAAAGGACCCCTGTTTGTTTCTTTTCATAATTCACTCAAATGATGATCAATTTACACCAAAATTTTTTCCAGTTGTAGCTGAAGAAACACTAATTCAAAATATTTTAACAAAATATGGCAGTTGATTAAATATTCTTCGCCAGTCGTGACGTAACGCTGACATCATATTGTGTCATGAGTACAAGCTTGCATGTCTCAACTGGTGCTGTCAGTTGCTACCCTCCTTCAATGGTAAACTTAACCTGGTTCACTGATGAAAAGTGTTCATCGTATAATGCAGCACTAAGCAACATAGGGGCACGAAATCAGGCATCTCGCGATCCAAAAACGCAACCATTTTGCAAGCTCGGTGAGCTAGTGCACTGTTTTGCTCGAACATGTGGAAGTCCAACTATCCCACAGACACGTAAATGTGATTGCTTTGCATGTTTCTTGTAGCTGCAGCTGTAAAACTTCAAGAATTTGTCATGAGGGAACAAGATTTCTCACCATCAGAACATGGTAGCAACTCACAGCACCAGTTGAGACAAGCAAGCTTGTACACGACACATTATGACGTCAGCGTTGTCATGACTAGCAAAGAATATTTAATCAACTGCCATATATTGTTTAAATATTTTGAATTAGTATTTCTTCAGCTACAACTAATAAAAATTTCATGTAAGTTGATCATCATTTGACTGAATTATGAAAGAAAGGAAAACGAGTCCTTTTTATGAAACACCGCGTATATTAGGATGGCCACACAATAATTCCATACAGAGACATGATCACATATCCATGCAAATGATGGTGTTACAGTCAAGAAAGATATGCACATTGGCTGCAGTTGAAAAGGCAAGACTCAAGAGCAACTGCATCAACTCATTCATCATTATAGCACATACCTTGGATCCAATATCTCTATTCCCAATGACTTTAAAAGACGTCATTATAAGCGATTCCAATGTCATGTACAGAGTATGCAATGCACATTTAACATACCAGTACAGTACAGTACAGTACCAGACTTAGTACAGGTATTATGGCTACGGCAAGTGCTAATGCATGAAACAGCACACGATGAACAGTGATAGTGAATCTCAATGCAGGTTAAACAAGCACTTGTTTCTAAGACAAGTAAATTAGTCATTCAAACTGTCACGTGCACTGTTATGATGTCAAAAATTCATCAAATAAACCAAATTCAGGCGACACATGTGCACTATCAGTATGCTGAGCAATGTAGTTTTCATTCTCACAATACACAGATTCTTGTTACAACAAAATGCCCAATCATCTCAATCACTGCCACTGCAACCAATGGTTTTTCGTTAAAATGTTGTGCTTGTTGATTCCTTCTAGGCTATAATGCTCCCAACAATGACGGCCTTGTATCAAAAAATGTGATATTAAGTTGATGACACACAGACCATTTTCTGGCGCCTGTTTCCGGCACTGGTTTCTGGCGCCGAACCAGTCGTCTGGTGCTGAAAACCATGACACACTTTGCCAGCAAATGACATCAGCAGACAAAACAAAGATGGATTCCGACTACGAGAATTTTATACAGAAATTTATTATTTTCATGCTGTTCTACAAGTTGAAAAAATGCTTTTATCACTCCACTTTATCTTTCATCTTTGTTCACAAACAAACAAACAGTGCTATTGTCTGCTAAGATTGACCAATCACAGTTCAGCTTTCCAGCTGGTTTCCGGCATGAAATTGAACATGCTATATCCGGTGCCGGTTTCAGGCACCAGAAAAATCTGTCATTAGAAAAGAATGACACACTGATCAGTTTCTGCTATCGGTAACAAACGCCACAAAAGGTAAAACTAGAGCACAATGTGAACCAGTCAAGCACAGTGCAGTTAACACACCTAATCATATTATTTCACTCATCACTCAATTAACTAGTTCACTATTTCCTTATACTCCCACCAGTCCTTGTCATAGCCTTCATGAACATGATCCAGCAAAACCTTGCATCGGCTTTCACAGTACCTGCCAACAACAACAACAACAATCTAAAAGTTACACTAACAAGAAAAACCCTGCTAACGCAAAGCGAAACGTGCAACAGCGGAGCACCGTCATACACCAGTGATCGGTAGTCTTCATCCGTAGATCTCATCTGTACGGCTTTTGGCTACAGTTTCAAAGAAAGCCCAGCAAAACAAAATCAGTCGCCAGACAACCAGCGGCTAAATATGTATAGCGTTTTACTATCTACTCACCAGAGGGCGCCGCCTATCTCTGCCAACGCCGTATCGGCTGAGAATTGCAAATTTTTCCCACCACCCTCTCATTAAGTGCCCTCTCAGGGGGTGACCCCTTTCAAATTTATGGAAAAGCTTTACAGTTCAAGAAACTAAAGTCTTCCAGGCAGCTGACGGTGAAGATTTGGTGATCCTAGCTTGCACCGTTTTTGACTGATCCACCCATGTGACAGACGAACAGAGAGACGGACAGACAGAATTGCGATGGCTAAAATGCGCTACAGCAGTAGCTGCTGTTGCGCATAAAAACTTCACCAAAAAGCTTCTACTGGAGAGATTACGTCTAAAATCAGTCTTCACAGCAAAAATAGGCAGGAGAGAGCCTAACATTTATTTCTCTTCTGCGCAAAATGGGCAGCAAAACGCCAATGGTAGGTAGTTTGGTGACTACAACAGCATCACGGATGTGTTCCAGGACAGTTCATGGAAAGGCAGGTTACCAACTCCATTAATCAAGCCACGACAGCTATAGATAAATAACCGGCCACACACAACCACGCATGAACAAAACCAGCAGTAAAAGTATTCCTTTTCATTCGTCAGACATCAGTTCAGTTTATACACTCTTCAAAAAAATTTATCAGAGATCCATTGCATAAACCTGGCTGAAAAGATGAGTTTTCAGCCGAGCTCTAAGTTGTCCACGACTGATAGTTGTAGAGTGCAGGTCAGTAACAAGTCAGCAAGATACAACTGACAAGCTGTTACCTGGATTTATCCTGGACCTTCTGTTTGATGTCAAACAGCATGTCCGACGTGATGTCACGTTCCAGATACTCAGACAACTGTTCCGTTGCATTCTCAAGATCTTTCTGGTTGTCCTTCACACACAGCGAAACAACAACACAACTCAATTTCAATATACTACTTCAGTAATTAAACATCCAGCTGCTGAAATAAGCTACTAAATATAAATCAGTTTAACCAATTGTTACAAAAGTCATTACATTTGCTGCAGAAGTGCTTTCACTACTGCATAATTACAATTCCAATTACAACAAAGTACTCCACAGTGCATCCTACACTAACAGTGTAACACTATGGTACTGGATGACAGCTTTTAACAATAAAACAAAACTGAGCTGCAATATAAGAAAGCCCAAATAAATCACAAAATACGATATAAAATAAAATACCTCGAATATAATAGACTGATTATTTCTGTGCAGGTAGAAGGCAAAGACATAGGTGTACATGAGGGTCTGGCGGCACTGACACAGAACGTCGACGGCTTTCTTCAAAAACTGAACCTCAATCCAGGACATGTTGTGCTGCTGCATTGCTTCCATACGCTCTTTTACACCTGCATACAACTACAACAACCAACACAAAACATCACAAACTACAAGGCTAATAATCCACAACATGCTGTGCTGCTGTATCACCTCTATATGCTCTTTTACAACTGTGCAAAACTACAACATCATACAACTACGATAATATCATGCAGCAATAACATTATCATGCAAGTTCTGCATTGTTACAACATTATCATTATGACAACAAAATTATCAACTAGCACACAACTATACAACACCAGCGTACAACTACAACACACAACCAACCAATGCAGTCACATTATAGCACTGTCTCATATAGATTTGTTATGGTTATCAAAATCGGCAGTGAAACTGTGGTTTTTTAACAGTATCAAACCGTATCAAAACCGACTGACTTTGGCCAGGGAGAAACTGTAACAACACTAGTCTCACATTAGTACATTCACTGCTACGTTCAACATTGCTACGAGTTGCTACACAGCAACTGACTTTGGCTGATACTACCATTAGACATGCGCAGAGACAAGGCAAGGTATGGGCCGGGCTTACATAACAAATCAACAGGCTGGGCATGGCTGCAAAATAGACACAGATAAAAAAAGTCGGGCTGGGATAATTAATTCTAGCCTAGCACTAGCACCAGGCCCATCGAGAGCCACAGCGGGGCCCGGGGAAACATTCTTGCAGGGCCCCCAAACATTTTCACGGGGCCCATCTAGGGAGAAAATTTTTGATTTTTTTTTCAAAATGGTACATTCTGGCATACTTTATATTTCTGGCCGACGGCAGGGCCCCCCAAACGTCGCGGGCCCAGGGTAGCTAACCACCCCTACCCCACCTTCTCGACGGGCCTGACTAACACTACTAATATCACCTGGGTTTTTGATTAAAACATCTTCTTCAGACCACTGCCTGAAAACATTCCGCATTTTAAAAGTACTTCTAATTCACTGATGACTTGCTAGAGGTTATATTTCCAATGCCGAGTACCAATCAGTTTACTTTGCAATGCGTTTGTTACTGTTCAGACGTTTGTTCAAACACCCACAAGTACAACTAAAAGGAAGTCTCAGATCAAATATATCTACAGTCAAGACAGTAATCGGAATTCCTGTGCCAAACAAACAACAACAAAGCCTTAATGTTATCTCAAATCAACAGACTGCATACATCAAGTCTGTGTTCAAGCAAAACTAACCTTGTTCTCAAACCGAAGACTCTGCATGTGGTTCATGTAACGATTGCAGTAGAACAGATAGCGCTGTAGTGCTGCTCGTGATCGCTGTAAGCAGCAACATAGCACAAGTGCATAAATGTCTACTATCCAAATGTCTAATTATGTACATCGAAAGCATAATGTGAAAAAGTTTGTAAGCTGAGCTTGTGATAAATTGAAAATGGGTAAAAAGGTTACAAAAAACTTAATTATATCGTATTAGCTTGCTTACAGAAACATCAAACGTGCACGCATTCATTATTTCAGTCTTCGTTTTCATATAATTTCTACATATTGCCAAAAAAATAATAATTTCATGTCAGCAAATTTAAGCAGCAAAATCAGTTAATATACACTCGTTTACATTTGTAGCCATTGGCATATTCAACCAGGACCAATGCCAATAGTCCATTCATGTTTCTATTTACACACACAGATAGCGCTGTAGTGCTGCTCGTGATCGCTGTAAGCTGGGAATTCTCTCCATAAATCAACTTACTACATTCCTATGAAAAACTTGCAAAGTTGAAAGTTGCTGATTTAGAAAAGACTAAGTAATATTTTAGCACAATATCCAGGAAATACTGTAAATAAGGCTCCAGACGTAATGTAATTTATCACTGATATCCCAACGGCCTCTGGCTCCTACTGCTATAAAGACAAATTCCTAACTACGTTTACCTCTTGTGCATCTCTAGCTTTCTTTGCTTCTTCTTCGTCATATCGGTTACAGTTATACCTGCAAACAAGAAATGCGTTTCGCTCTTTTTATTTCTCTGAGATTCTCAGGAAGTCACAGAGAAATAAAAAGCAAAAAGTGTGAAACGTGCCTATGATGACCTGCTGACAGAATTATCCTTCAATTGTAATTATACTGCAGACAGGAATGTTTGCCCAATATCCCAGAACATCCTGCACAGCCTACAGTTTTTTACTTCATGGCTTGCTAGAGGTAATATTTCCAATTCGGCATATCAACCAATCAGTATCACAAATACAAATACAATACTCATTTACTCCACAATGCAGTACTAACCTATTACTGAAATTGTCAAAAGGATAAAAAAAGTGCTTATAGCTCTTTAATGAAAACCCATCTGAAAACTACTGCCATACGGGATCACACGACGTTACCTACCACCCAACATAGATAAATGCCAGCAGCCTAACCCTATGACTGGAAGCTAATATGACCAGGATTGGGAGTCAAACACATGACCTCTTGATCGTAACTTCAAGCTATGCTACCAAGCGGCGATGATCTGCAGCTCTGAGATGGGCTTGCTCACTTGCAGCCGAATATGCCTCAGTGCAGACAGACAACAAAACATGACTGCAATCTGACAATGACACGAAAAGCCAAACCAGTGTAACAGAATATGTCAGCTACTGACCATGATGAGCCGTGAGGTTCCCATGCTGTGAGGCAAACCCAGCAGAAGTCGAACTTGCAACGCTTGCAGACCATGTGGTTGCAGCCACCATCTTTCTCAATCGTTGCATTGCACTTCGGACATTCCTGCAATTTATACACTCTCAATATTCCAAATGTTCCAAAGAAAACGGGACCCCTATTTAATTTTGCGACAACTACCATAAATGTACACAAATTTTGACCATTTTTTCACCATTACAACAAGAACTGCCAGTTCTGAAGAAGACTTGCAACGAATGATGGAAGTATTAGAGAAAATATCTGAAGAATAAAAAAGACAAAAGTAATGGTGTTTATCACAAGGTCAACCAAGCAAAGTATCAATCTGGCTTCGAAACACTGAACTAGAACAAGTTCATGAATTCTGCTACTTGAAAAGTTTGCTTACAGAAGATGCTCGTTGTGATAAGGAGATTAAGAAAAGAATAGCAATGGCAAAGACAGCTTTCACGAGAAGAGGAAAATTACTACAAGGGAACATCTCAAAGGACTTGAAACGGATGGTGAAAGCACTAGTATGGAGTGTAGCTCTTTATGGCTCAGAGACACTTAGACACTTAGAAAAGAAGACATCAAACGTATACAAGCTTTTGAGATGTGCATTTGGCTCATGATGGAATAGATAAGCTGGACAGCACATATGTCAAATGAAGAAGTCTCGAGTCTGGTGCAAAAACAACGTTCTCTGGTCCATGTCATCAAGCAATGCCAAGCAAACTGGATCGGGCATGTCTTAAAAGATGACTGTCTTCTGAAGGCTGTACTAGAGGGAAAGATGGAAAGGAAATGGCCGAGAGGAAAACCAAGAAGGAAGATGCATCATCTACTTATGGAGCAAAAAAACAAGAAGATCAGTTATGAGGAGCTAAAGACAGGAGCAGAGAGCTGGGTTGGATAACATCATCGTCACTAGAACCTGCCTTAGGGCAGAGCATGCAAGAAGAAAAAATCTATAATGCATAAAAATAAAGTTACACCAGACACCTCATCTTTATTATGTAATCATCCATTCACCCTACCTAGCAAAACACACAAAACTCTCAAAATTGATGCTGCATGTTAGCCAAAATGATGACAACAAACAAAAGTTAATCTCCCACATAACTTCAGACCACATAAATAAATTCAAATAAGTTCAAATAAGTTCAATAAATTCCAGGACTGTTCTCAGCAAGCACACAGTGACAGTTGAAAACCAAAACTATTATGAAGTTGTACAGCCACTATTGTACATAACATACCGTGGTTTCATTTATGACGTCACACTGTGACGTCATTATTATTAAGATATAAATAATGGGTGTTGACGTTTGGCATATGCAAAAAATAATCATAAAATTTTCTAGTTGCAGAAGGCGTAGTAAGTCCTGAAATTTATTGCAGATCATCTGTAGTAATCAGCAGTAACACTTTAATATGCTTGAAAGTATTTGAACAGTTCGCCCGCATTTGCAGCGATCATCAGTCAGTTAGTGATGATGTCAGTGTTAGAGTACTGCACACGGCAAAAATGATCAGCTGCAGACAAAGCATCTTTTGGTTTACTTCGAAAGTTGTTCTCGCAGACTTTCTGCTTGAAGGACATACTGTGATTGGACCACAGATCGAATCACTTGGAAACAAAAAGTTCAAGAAAGATGAAGATGTTCTACAGCATTATGTCTGAAAATTTCTACATGTGCTAACAAAAACTTAATAATAATAATAATAATAATAAGTGAACAATCACTATCATTTTGAAGAAATCTCTAATGCTACGGGTTCCAACCAACTTGCAGAACAATGGGAACACTGCAGGGAGAATATGTTAAAAAGTAACATAACTGTCAGAAATGTGCGATTTACTGTCATCACACCTCACACGATAGTGCGAGTGTTGTAAGGACGACCTTCAAAGTCTATGGAAAAAGGCAAACTTCGACCCTCAGCCAACCAAAAACCCCTGAACCGATCGTCACCAAATCTGAATGGCGTGATTACGTCGTGGACCCCTACCACCAAAAAAATTTGGGCTTAATCCGCCCAGGGGTTTTTGCTCCCCATATAGGTGAAATATACACCCCTCCTGTTCGAAATTTACTACACTTTTTTGGTTCTTGAACTCGCCTACAGGCGAGTCCGTTAAACTGATTTTTACGTTTAATACATCAAATGATGCGATTCTGCGCAAGAAAGTGCCTTTTTAATGTTACAAAATAAAAATATAATTTTTGACTTATTCATTCAAAAAATTCGAAAAAATTACAATGGTGCCTATGGGGAAAATTTAAAAATTCTTTAAACTGTCATAACTTCCGTTGTGTGCAAGATAGTCGTAATTTTTGGTTCTAGGATATGATTTTCAAGGTCGGCATAATTAACGGTGACATTTATATTTACCCCTGGTTTACTCCTGTTGCCATGGCAACGAAATTTGGGACAAAATTGGCTATAAATCGGCTTGCATAAAAGATTTTTGTGAGATGTTTGTGCCTATAGGGGGGTTTTCAAGGATGGGCCATCGAATGCTGCCAATTGCATTTTTCTCCGACGACCCCGCTGCCACGGCAACAAAATTTGGGACATAATTGGTTATAACTCGGCTTGCGTAAAAGATTTTTGCGCCTATAAGGGGTTTTTGGGGATGGGCCATCGAATGCCGACAATCGCATTTCCCCCCAACTGACCCCCGTTGCCATGGCAACAAAATTTGGAACAAAATTTGCTATAACTCGACTTGTGCAAGAGATTTTGGCGAGATTTCGCACCTATAGAGGGGTTTATGGGAATGGGCCATCGAATGCTGCCAATCGCATTTCCCCCGACTGACCCTTGTTGCCATAGCAACAAAATTTAACACAAAATGGGCTATACCTTGGCTTGTACAACATATATCACCAAGATCCTTGCATCTGACGGAGGAGCGGGTTGAGGATTTGGCAATTAGATGACGTCAGTCTAAGTCTACCACGGCCAACCTTGATTTCCAGGTATAATGATCAGCAGCATAGTAGGAACAGCAGCAGTAGTAGACACATCCAACGTTCTGTACCCGACCGGAGGTATACTGCTTTGCCTTAAAAAAGTAAAAGGTAAAGATATGGATCCTGCTATAGCGCTTTTTACATGCACCAGGCTCATTCCCCGACTTTTGGCAATAAAACAGCAAATATGTATGTAAAAAAACGACAAATAACATCAAATGAAAAAGGCTTTAGACTATGTTAGTGATTACCAACTAAAGTCAGCTTGTAAGAATGCAATATGCATAGCCCCATGTAAAGTTACCCAAATGATTTTTGCTGTTTTAGAGGACTGATATCATCGCAACGTCCTTACACACAGTTGTAAACTGGTAAGTTTTTTACATATATTGTATTAAGGATGTAGTCCTGGAATTTATTGAACACCCCTTGTAGTATAATTTACTACATATGCCTCATGATAAAACTAGAACCTGACCTGAACACAGCAGGTATACAGCAGAGAAGAATTGCTACCTTTGTATTTGCTACGAGCCAGTTTGACGTTTCACTGTCGTCATCACATTTTTTGATCCACTCCTTAAGCCACTTGCACTGCACTGGGTCATGCCACATTTCACCGCACGCAAAACTACAACAAGAATAACATATACACGATAACACGAACAGACATAAGCACACATTTATAAGACATATATACTCATATGGAAAAGTGCTTATGGATCCATAAAAACACACAGGACAGTACTGGTCTTGTTTCCTTAGCCTTCAGCCGGACACCAGTTTACACCACAATGAGATATTTTTTGTTTTCTTATTCATTTTTTCTAGACAATCTTTAAAAACTGCAATTATTAAGACAAAAACTGGCATGACTGGAACATAAAAAGCTAGCTCAAATTATGACATGAATATTGAACAACTTCTCAATATGCAATTCACAACTGAGAAAACAATAGCCCAGAAATAGCATGACTGCACACCAGAATGTATATCCACAATTGCACGTGACGGGATGAGCATCGTAATAGTGTACTCGAATGACGTGACCGCAGTCGGCCTTCGGACACCAGCAAATAAGTCTATTGCACTGCATCACAAACACAACAATACATTCACTCTCGGCCCACTGCCAACATGATGCATGAACATCAGCTTACTTATTTTGAATTTCAACTGAAAGCTCACTTTTATATTGTCTACCATCCCAGGCGTACTAAAAATGGTATGTAACAATTAATTTACTAAAATTCTAATATTACAGCCAATAAAACTGCATTCTCCTCCTCTCAGAGTTTGTCTCCACAAAATAACACAATTCGCATATGCCATCTTACTGATTGCAATTTTATCATAGTTAGTGTATTTTGTTTTGTCAAAGCTAACGACTGAGGGCCGGTTTCTGGATCTTAACTGGCCGGTCAAGTTAGTGTTAACTGACAGATTTGCATAACTCGCGTTTCCCGTTGCACTAACCAATGGTCAAAATGGCCAAAAATTTAACTGGCCAACATCGG
>Ga0209367_1008686_pt1 | contig 13865 bp, 11 predicted proteins | sample WorMetLIZISLAND2_FD_187412 | JGI IMG/M metagenome (GOLD analysis project Ga0209367, IMG submission 187412) | Marine gutless worms symbiont microbial communities from Max Planck institute for Marine Microbiology, Germany - Olavius geniculatus... ... | reverse complement strand
AGAGGTCAGGACCGATGAAGTCGGGTGTCTCCCGCTGCAGCAGCTGGATGAGGCAAAATTTACCATTTGTAGGTTTTGCCATTTTCCCAAGGTAAGACAGTTGCACTAAATAGATGAGGTGGGAAATGAAACCACCATTCGATGACATATAGTCTCATTAATAAGTGTGCCAAAAATTATTATAATCGGACATTCATTGTTCAAGTTATTGCAAAAAATGTAGTCACATGCTTTTTATTGAGACACAGTGTATATACGAAGACTCTGTTTCATCTCATAACTTACTGCAACATGTGCCTTTAAGAGACCCGACCAGTTAGGTGTTTGTGTTTGTGTTTGGACATTTTCAGTATAAATCTATCACTTTCTTGTTTGTTTGTTTTTTGTAACTGTTGAAATTTTATTTTTAAACTGTTCTTTGCAGTGAGTTTCTTGTCGACATTGTGTGCTGCATAAACGTACTTACTTATTTCCGTAGGCTATATAAATTACAAATTCTGGCTACAATGATGTTCAGCGTATATTGTAATATTTTTTATTGTGAAACTGTGCTCACTATAGTTTAGAATAAAGAATATTCTATAATTTTAGCAAGATTTTGCCTCAGCTCTAGTACAACAGTTCCCCCACTTTTTTCTAGGACTATACTTAAAACAAATGTTCCATCTAGGTGCTCGATTTTTACTAACACCATAGAAATTTAGCAAGCAGAGTCTTTTTTCATATCTGTGTCGTCTTGCTATAAACAGTGACGCTGTGAGTTGAAAAAAAACTGGAGGCGGGATATTGCATTTTTTCGTCAGACAACTGCAGATTGACAGGGAAGACATCACATGATTGTTCAAAATTTTAATTTTGCGCTCAAATTGCTCCCACTTTTTACCTTTAAATTTTGTATTTTTTGGCAAAAAAAATCAAAGAAAGACAATATTCTGGCAGGATATAAATGGCGGAGTTGACGCCCCCCTGCCACTGGACTACTGTGTTTGGTTTACGTGTGTATTTACTATGGGGTTGCTATAGGCTGTGGCAGTGTCGCTATAGAACACAGAGCAGCGCTGAGCGACTAGTAATCAAATCAATGAAATCGTGCGCTTTATAGCCGACGACGGCGACAAGCGACGCGCTTGTATGGAATAGGCATAAACGCACGGCGAGCCAGTTGGTGACGATCGATATTTATTTTAGTGCCACTCGTGTGATTTGCGTACAACCAATGAATTGGGTAAATCATAAATCGTCTTTTTCTTAAGCCGGGAACAGGTTTAATCGGGGGTTAGGGACTTCATCAGTGACATTATGTGTCTTTGAACCCTAGAGGCGTACCTGCCAAATTTAATGGCATCTGAATCCGTTGAACGGTTTAATTAAGTAGGGTGCAAGAATGTGACAAACGACAGAGGACAAACAAACAGACAGACAGACCGACAACGTTGCAGAGAAATGTGTCGCAATATGCAAAGTCGCGATTGCGCTGCAAGAAGTGATGTGCCTAAAAGGCTCACGGCTGCGGCTTTACGGATGGCCGATTGTACTCCAGTTCGGTCCATTGATTTGATAATGACTTACATAATGACTTAATGTGAGTATAGACAAACCGAGCGCCGTCCCCATGGGCCAACGACGTTGTTCAATGTCCACTTCAGGCTACAAGCATCCCGTTCTAGCGTTCATATATTGGTCAAAAAATCAGCTGATTTTAATTAGGGCCAAAATGACGTATTTCCGTTGAATTGGTGCTAAATTTCGCTTTTTTATGACGAAAACTGTATAAACTTACATGTAGAAATGCACCAAAAATGCAAGGACTGCCACGGAGATTTACTTGCATGCGATAAAGAGCGTTACTCAGGGGCGTCTATTTTTTATGTCCTTGGAGCAAGTTCCCCCTTAACTCAAAGTGAGGCGCCGCAGCGTCGACGGGGTGGAAAAGGGGGAGGGGATCTCCCTCCCCAGCTGACTAGGGTCTGGGGGAGCGTCGTGAGCTTCCTCAGAACGAAAAAACGAATTTAGTGCGTTCTAAGCGTCACAGAACTTTTGCTTGCAAAATATCGTAAATGCAGAACAATAATAATATTCAACTTCCGCCTCTAATTTCCCCCCCCCGAAAAAAAACTCCCTCTGTTTTGTTCTTGGAGCATTTGCTCCGAAGTTTATATGGTGTAGACGCCCCTGGCGTTATTTATTGTTTATTGTTACTAATTCTTGCTCTTACCTAGGAGTAGCCATAAATTGGAGTCACAAGAGGCGAACTAGTCCCCAGGGGTCAAAAATTGAGGCCGAAAGCCGAGAACAAAGGTACACTTCCTGGGGAGAGGTTGGTCGCCGGGGCGGAGCTCCAGAACCAAACGCTTTTTGAGACATAAAAAGCCATAAAAATGCATATATTGAGTATAAATTTTATTAGTTTTACTGCACAATTTTATAATGCACTGCATATGCAAAGCAAAAAAGCGACTTTTGGGATCTTGGGGGCATGGTTCCTTTGCTCCCCTAAATCCGCCTATGTCAAATAAGATCAGAGCTGTCTCGGTGTGTGTTCTCTTGTGACTGAACAGTCCAATCGCAGTGCGAAATGTTCTTTTACAATCAGCACGGACATGGTGTTGTGTTGGTAAGCTGCTGACAAAGATCGTTTTGCGTTGTCTTCGTTTGTTCTGAGCTCTGGTCAAACAACTTTCTTCATAGCTGACTGCTCTGTTCGCTATGATACTTCGTCAACTAGGTCGATTACCAACAAATTCTTTTCAGACGAATGGGTCAATGCCGAAGTTGTTGAGCGATAAACGTGATCGTACGGTCGGCTAAAAAAACTTTCAGCTTCAGGCAGTCAGCTTCAGGAGCAATCCCATCGGGCCTGGGCCTCAGTTGATTTTTACGCTCGACTTCTAGCGCCCCATCAGAAGGCGAGAAACAAAAAATGTCTGGAGAAAGATGTAGGCCTACTGCCGTCTAAGCTGCCTCTGAGAGGCAAAAACAGATTCACAAAATAAAACAAAAAGTCCAGCTGTCGCTAGGATAGCCGACCGCACTGGTTGTCAGTGAACTTCAAGTTCATCCAAGGTCAATGATTTTTATTTTATCTGAAAAAGCAGAAAAAAACTTATACCACTTCCTGTTATTGACTAAAAGTAACCTTGGCCCTATCTTTCATTATTTCCGAAATATGGTCAGTTTTCCCTTGAAAAGGGCACATTTTTCATACCCTTCTTCATTCAACCCTGAGTTTGAAATTATTTCGCTTGTTTCGCCAAAATTTTGCATGCCTATGTTTATGACACAGGGCTAATAATTCGTGTAAAAAGTTTTTCCCTATGATTTTCTGTTTTGCCACAATACATCCGTTACAGATGACGGACGGACGGACGACGACGACAGAAGACAACCGTGCCATAAGCCCGACCGCTACATAAGTACGGTCGGCTATTAATAACTTAGATCTAGGCCTAACAATATTGACATCGCCGTGATGAGCGTTATTTGAGAAGTGGCCAAACGAGAGTCTGACTACTTTAGCAGATCGACTACAAAGAAAAGACTACGTGCCAGTTAGTAGCTAGGTAGCTTAGCGGTTAGAGCGTTGAATACGAGACCGAAAAGTTCATGTTCAATTCCCAGCCGGTGCACTACCAAGTAGCAACTCTGGGCAAGTTGTTCACACCTACCTGCCTGTGTAGATGCAAGTGTCTATTGGTTAGTGTCAACTCTTAACTTTCAGGTTACGGTTCGATTCTCACTGCCTGTCATTTGTAAGCAACCTTGAGCAAGTTGCTAACCTACTGTGTGCTCAGGCCAACTTAGCCTCCTACCTTCCGCCGGATGGGAAATAAGTAGTAGCTTACGAGCTACGGAGTGAAAGCTTAGTGTGGCTGATTGGGGCAGTGGTATGTTTGCTAGCTGCAAACCGCAGGTCCATGTTTACGCGGGCAATGGATGGCCGCATAGTGCAGTGCAGTAGCCTATCATTAGCTTGATGCCACTTCCGAGATTGTCAAAAGCGCTTCTGGCCATGAGTCCGTCTCATGTAAGCGTTATAGCAAATACTGGATTTTATCTTTACTTTTATGACATGGAATATAATCTGTAAAAAAATCTGAGAGCTTTTGCAAATACCGACACTAAATATATAATGTTTTAATGTTATATTATTATCTAAACGTAAAATTTACAACAAGATAGGCCTATATGGCCTACAAATACAAGCCAACCGTTAAAATTACTTACTTGTAAAATGTCGATAACGTTTCGCTATGATATTGGAAGCCTATTATACGTATGGATATCGTTAGAGATTGCAATTTCTCGATCTCGAATCTCAGGATCCCGGGATCCCGGCCGTTTTCGCCAATCCCAAATCCAGGGATTGGCAGCGTCTCAATTCCGGGATCGGGATTACTAAAATTAGCTAAAAATTGTACTTATTCACGTATTAAATGACAGAAATAAGAATCTTTTGCCGTCTGGTAAATAAAATATTTTATAAGCGCTAGAATACTACTTCGTGCTGTCGCCGGAAATTTGTATTTTGACAGTCACTGTGACTCTTTACAGTTCGGTTATACCTTTCGTGGGGGCTTTGTGCATAAAATATGTCAATTGGGTATCCCAAAATAACGACCATTCTGTAAGCCTAATCCCGAAACGGGATCCCAGGATCCCGGGATTACAAATTTCTCAATCCCGGATCCCGGGATTGAGAATCCAATCCCGGGATTTTCAGATTTTCAATCACTAGATATATAGTATCGAAATTAAAATCGCGATCTTGATCCATCTCTAAATCGCGCACCTGCTGATACTATATTTAGAACACTGCAAAGTTTACTTGTTTGTGCAAAACATAAAAATTAGATTAAATAAAAATACGATAACCGGATTATCGTAGTATTACAGTAACTTTGTTCGATTGAATTGGAGAAAAAATAGTTTTAAAAGATGTGGTAATTTAATTGCGAAGTACAACGGTCGCTAAGCAACGGTTAGAAAACATAAACAAACAGTTTCGAGGACACAGGACAAACGTATGCATGCGAGCATGTAAGTGTTCACTTGTTAACTATAATCCAATAATTTACTAAATGTTAACAATCTGTCAAATAACTGTCATGGTGAAGTTGCAGATTCGTTTGTTATTGTTAGGCCTATAAAAAAACTTGCTTCGCACGGTCAGCTGTGTGCGCATTTGAACCTAAATAATAACACCAACGATAGCGATAAATATTTATATTTGACGTCCGTGGAATGCCTCATTTCTCTTAAACATTGCCTGAAAATTTTATATTAATTTTCCATGGTGATATAGAAGAATACGCAAGTCATGTATATGTATATGTATACGGTATTCGTTTATTACACAAGTTGACAGAACGCAACTGAACCTACTAAGAGCAAACTACTAATACGATAAAAACAGAAAAGTTAAAAACTCATTAGCACTGTTTATATAGCATGTGAGTTATAAAATTATAGTCCGATAAGTGATTGTGATTGTTAGTACTCATAATGACAGTAAAACGAGTCAAGTTGACATTGAGTATTGATTTATGCATTTTTATTGTTTTCAGGTGTCAGGTAGAACAGCAGGATGTAGGCTGAAGAGATGACATGCTATGCTGATCAGCAGACGATGGAGTTTGATTTAGTCGAGTGCATCGTTGAGCATCCCAGCAGCACCAGGAGCAGTGACGTCAGCAGTGACGTCAGCAGCTCGTCCTTGGAATCTGATGACAATGCTCCTATTATTGTCTTCTCAGGCAGCAGGTCTGGCAACTTAAAAATGTGAACTTGGTGTTTTTGCTAAGCAGAAAAGGTTAAACTTGTGTATAGCTGTTTGTAGGAACCAATTTAGAGCTGAGAAGCATTATCTGTTATAGGAGATACACTGTGTAACCTGCCACCCAACACAGGTGAATGTGCCTTGCTTTAACACAGGCAGCCTGTTGCTTGATTTACTTACCTCACAAGGATGGAAGGCTAAGTTGACCTTGATCATTGATGCTTGGTTATATACTGAGATGATTTACATATAACTTATAATTGGATAACTGTTTTCGTTACAGTCATAAAAAGACAGGAGTGAAGTAGTCCAACCATCTAACTGCTGCCGTTACTACATCTCTGCTGATGTGTGTTTCAGCTCAGGTTCAAGTTCACCAGCAGGTGGTTGTCACATGAACAAAACAGATTCACGACATCCATCAGTGAAGTCAGTAAGACACCATTCGTCAAGACATGCTGAGACAAGATGTACCCAGCTCACAGACCAGCATGGCATTGCATCAAAGATGTCTTGTCCGAATTGGACCAATCAGAACTGTGCAGGTAGGGCTGCTTCTTCAGTCTTTTGCTGAATTATTTGTCAGCTGCTAAGTAACTTCTTCGCTTCTGTTTTATAGTCACACTGATCGTGTCTGAAATAGTCTTTTGTACACATCATTTCTACACTTTCCATGACTGTCGTCCGGTCTCATCAGTATGTAAAAACCAATCTGTTTTGCCACTCATATTCCATTTCTTAGTGCCTGAATGTAAAGTGTTCTCACAGTGATGCTAATGTGTTACTACATCGCTGATCATTTCTGTTACTTACTGCTTACTTAGATAATCTTGACTTTTGGTGTCATTGACCATTTTAGGTGCTTTCATGCTCTTATTATTTTGCTAAATGTCCTGCCCTCTATTATGTCCCCTAGCAGTGAGTGGGTCCTACCCATCTTAGTTTGTGTTACTGCTATTTTTTGAACTCTCGGCAACACGTTTTTATTTATTGTCCTCTTTACTCAGCTGATCTTCTCCATTCTCTTCTTGACCCCTTCACAGTCCAGACCCACATTTTTATTATTTTAGAAACAGACTAGTAAATCCAAGTAATAAATTGTAACCGATTAATTGAATTAGAAAGTAAGCAGAAGCCTGTCATTTAGACATTAAAAGGTTCATCATCAGGCCTAGCTTTTCCTCAATCTTGTCTAGCTTACTGATTGTTTTGTGTTTAATATTCTGTTTTGTTATTGCTATATATTTCATGGTGATTATAAATAACTTAATAACTTCTGATATATTCAAATGGCTGTAAGCTTAGATATTTAAGGAAAATGTTTTGCTTTTACTTTTCTTAGCGACGATGTTTCATTTCTGTCAATGAATTTTTGCATACAGTTTTGACCGGTCATTCGATTATTTCAATAATTGATTACATTAATAAGTTTAACCAGTCAGTCGACTGTAATAAATTAATTATTGCAATTTGTAGCACTCCCCATTGGTCGACGACGTCAGTCACCCATTATTGAGATAGTTGCAGACAGTGATCTGGAAGAGCCAAAACGTTCTGGACTTCGAAGGACTCAACAGCCAGGTAAGAGAACAAACAACCGTAATCCAGAGAAGATGATTCCACCAACCACATCGTCGTCATGCCGCCAGCAGTCGGTAATCTATAACAGTCGAGACCGGAGCAATGACAGACTCGCTGAGAAGTACAACGAACTGCGCAGTCTGCTACTCAACCGTCTCAACCTACGAGCTCTTACTCCACAGGTATTGAATAAAAAATGTTAGCATGTTGTTTATTGCTCTTAATGATAACCCATACATAGAGATTTAGAGCGCCACCTGCCAGATGTCACCACACTGTATTATCTGCCACCCAGTAGAGGTCAATGTGCCATACATCCGCCCTGGTATAGACAGGCTGGTGCTTAGTTTACCTACCACATCCTTAATAGGCCACACTACATCAGCATTGCCTCTCTGTCTGTCCACCTGTTCTAGCTCAAAAACTAAATGGCACGTAAACCAAAAATTGGTGTGAATATTTCCTTGGGGGGGGGAGTAATAATCAGTGGACAGCCACACAATGTCGACACCAGGTTGGCGTTATTTTCCAGTTGTTAAGTTTTATTCCTTGTTATTTTTTGTTTTGTATCATGGGTGAGTGTCAGCTGTATGGTTTTTTTGTTTCTTATCTGTACTTTGTGTACGATTTTGTAGTAAGTACATAATATGGTATTCTTTGTGGCAATAACTTTGTCGAGCACAGATCAGACGTCAGGCGCGACAACTCGTACAGCGGTATTACCAGACATCATCGGCACCTGGGAAATTCCAGCGACCAGTGATGACTCTGGGAAATGCTAGCAACGAGACCACTAGCAACATTGCCATTCGCCTCCGTCGACCAAAATCTGCATCAGCGGCAGGAGGCAGTAAGATTCAGAGTGCTGCCATCAGTTCGACCGTGGATGCTGAGAGAAGACAAAGATGTGCAGTTGCAGCAGTCAGACCTAGAACAGGGTGGCAGAACAGCCGTCTTGACTCAACCAGTGGTGAGCCCTGTAGACGTTTTACTATAAATCTATGCATAATGAGTGGAACACACATGTTTAACATAGAGCACGCAATCAGACATTTTTTGGAATAACCTTGATTACTGAAGTGAAGTGTAGTAATGTTGAACCGAGTTGCACCACTGGCTGCTGGTCCGATCTTGTTCGTTAAGGTTGTAGCATTTTGAGTGCATCTGGTGCACATTAGCTTAGTTTTGCTGAATATTTATTGTCTGTCCAATGCAATGCATAGCATTGGACAGAGTATAAAATCACCTGAGTGTTCGTGCGTGCGTCCGTGCATCCAACTTTTGTTTAGGTCTCCTGCTTCCACCTTCCCCTTTCTTTACCCTTTCCCTTCCTTTTTTCTTTTCTTTTTTCCTGTCCCTTTTCTTTCCATTTCCCTTTTCCCATTTTTCTTCACCTTCCCCTTTCCCTTTCACTTCCCTTCCTCTTCTCCTTTTCCTTCTTTTTTTCTCTTCACCTTTTTCCCTTCCTCTTCCCTTTCCCTTTCCCATCTGCTTCTCATTACCTTCTCTTCCCCCTTCCCTACTCCCTCATTTTCCTCTTTTTCTTCCTTTTCCCCTTTCACCTTTTCTTTCCTTCCCCTCCCCTTCCTTTTTACATGTGAAAGCAGCTACTGCTTTCAGCACGTCTTAGCCATCGCAATTCTGTCTGTCCGTCTGTCCGTCCATCCGTCTGTCACACGGGTGGATCAGTCAAAAACGGTACAAGGTAGAATTACCAAATCTTTACCATCAGCTGCCTGGAAGACTCTAGTTTCAGGAACCGTAAAGCTTTTCCATAAATTCGAAGGGGGTCACCCCGAACTAGGATGCTAAATGAGAGGGGGTGGGCAAAATTTGCGATTTTTGGCCAATAAGTCGCTGTATCTCAGTAACGGTGCAAGATGGGGCCTAGGTTACTATTAATCACTAATAGGAAATCGTACACTGGCTCTCGATTGCCACCAATTTCAATGATCTTGGATAACCTTGAATGCTTAAATAGGGGGTTTATGGATTTTTGGGCGGTTCTGGGCTGCGAGACAATTTTCAAGAGCGAATTGCACTGAAACCAATTGAGATAGACATAGACAAGCTATGAATGAAATTTTTAGCATTGAACGTAAATTACGACGGTCTAAATCTTGATTTTCTAGGTTTAAGGAAACCTGCGCACGAGGGCATCAAAGAGTGGTACCCCCGTAAAAGTTGTTATTTTACCGTTTCTGGCCAGTCTTTCGTGAAAACAGCTGGAGATAGACTGACAGTTTGCGAACAGGAACTGCTATAGGCTTTCGCGCGTCTCGTGAGCCTTAGCTCAAATTTTTTGTTTTCTTTCTCTTTTTCCTTCTTTCTTTTCGTTTCCACATCAGTGCGTCCAACATTTGAGGTGCCATATCTCCGTAACGGTGCCAGATGGACGCATGGTCACCATGGACCACCCATAGGAAATCTACCCCCACGAGTCGAATGGTCACGTGACCGATGACGTCACGTGACTCCAAAAGGTCAAACTCGTGACCCCATTATCTTTGAGGCGCCATATCTTTGTAACGGTGCAAGATGCATGGTGATGATGGACTTTTTATACTAAAGCGTTGGTGACGAATCGAATGGTGTCGTAACTGACAACGTTTATTGTTTAGTTAAAATAATACAGAAGGATGAAAGGATCATTGCTGCTGTACAATTTGAAATTAAATTGTTGTATTTTTTTACCAGTCTAAACAGCTCACTGATTATATTTTTACGGACATATACTCTAAACTGTCGAAATGCATTGGACAGACTCCTTGTTCATATGAACATTATCTTGTTACATGTAAAATATTCGGCAGGATTCCATCATGATTGTTTGCTACATAAATTTACTTTCTGAATTCTTATTTCGACTTGCATTTTTTATGATGAAAATGTGGTCGCTGCACTTGTCATTTCTGATGGTGATGATGACATGTTACATTGTTAAATTTATATTGCTATGGTATTTGTCACATGGTGACATTGCAGATAACCTGAGTAGAGATCGTAAGACGGTGACTTTCCTGGATGACTACACTCAACAGGTTACCAGACATCACAGCTTTAATCTTTAGCAATCATTGTATTTCACATTTTTTATTGTATGTTCTGTAAAATGCTTCCATTATTGCAATGACCTTGTTGTTTTTACTGGTACATATTTGCAAGACTTGAACTGCAAAAAAATTTGCAACAAGGCACCGCCGTGAATCATAAAGTCGCCAAACTTTTGTTCAGATTTTTCCATAATGCTGATTGATTTTAAATTTTTTTCACGGGTAAACTTTGCAGAAAATTAGCCGTTAAAGCATTGGGGGCTAATAGGTATTTTGCCATCGTCAAAGTTAAAAACAAATATTCCCACTATACCAGGCTATCCCTACTTTTGGCCAGACTGCAACCAGAGGCATAGGGATTATTTTTTGGTTTAATTGTCTGGAATGAATGCAGTGGCACTGGTTGTGAAATTGTTATGGTTTGAAGCTGTGTAAGCGCTCAGCGTTGTTTGATTCTGTGCTGCTGCTACAGGAGTTACATCGCGACAACGACCGTTCGTTACTACGAGTTAGTTATGAAGACCAGCAATCAGCTGCTGCGGCTGCTGCTGCTGCTGATGATGATGATGCTGATGATGGAATAAGATCAAAGACGCAGCATCAGCAGCAGCAAGCGGCGGCAGAACCTGAGAGTTTCAGTGAAGAAAGTTACTCATCTGACTTTAGCTCCTCTTCAGATGAAGAACGTCCGAACAGCCATGAACCACAACAAAAACAACAAGCGCATCATCAAACACAATCCGACGAACTTACACACTCTGCACTGGAGCATCAGCATAAACACAGACCCGGTAGCTTACTTTTAGCTTTGCTCACTAAAAGGTAGCAGTAAAACAGCACCCAAATAATTTGAGAAAAGGTGGAGTCGATCCTCATTTCTATTCACCAAATGGCACCAGCAGCTTGCAGTTGCATGTTCTCCCCTTCTCCTAGGAGGTTAGGAACCCCATCGAACACAGTGTGTCGTTGGACCCACAAAACGCCAAAGGCGTCAGAATTCCATCAAACGCTTTAAGCAGGGTGTATGAATGGGACAGACTGACGACTAAAAACAGACAGACAGACAGACAGGAAGGCAGACAAACCGTGCTACTTAAAAATGTCAAAAAAAAATGAAAATTTCTTCTGCGTTTACAACTACTAACGCTGTGTATGTGGTAATTGCGGGTGATTTTAATTGTAGTGATGGTTCTAGGTTTGATGGCATATTTTATAGATTTTTTACGTGATGAACAGTTGGTTTGTGTTTATAAGATGAAACTTAGTGATATATTTACATATATCAGTGATGATAGGCAACATAGCTCTTGGATAGATTACGTTTTACATAATAACTAGGTCTATATTAACACTGATTGACAATAGGCAACAACAGACATATCACTTGTTCGCCGTGATTTACAAAAAATTTATTTACTGTGAGCCAGAGATTGTAGATCCCTTTTCGACCAATTGCATACTTTAAGTGCATACGGAGGTGCATAAAATTATTGACTTGAACAATGTGTTACTGTTGCCAGGACGTACTGCCAGTAGTGCGAGTGACACCCAGCCACGCGGTCAATCTGGTCGTAGTTCTGCCAGGAAATCTTCTGGAAGCGCATTGACATCAGCGTCACGTCATGGCCCTGGAAGATTGGCACAGTCTCCAACGAGATCGAAGCGAGCAAGACGGAAGAGATTTGCACCAGCTCGATTTAGCACGAAAACTGCAGAGCATTGTCTAGAAGTGTTCGACGAAGTGAAGGACTCGGTAAATAAATCGGAGACAACACTGATGCGTGTTAAACAGTCGAGTTCGGAGCCCGCGGGCCATAACTCGGAGGAGAAGAGTGATGAAGATGTCGGTAGAACTGGATCAACATCATCGTCGTCGTCGTCGTCGTCGTCAGTGCAACATGCTGAAGACCCACATGATCATAATATACGAGATCGTGGTCGTAATTTTGTCCTCCCTTGCTGTCACTCTAATATTTTCAAGACTTCATTTCTCAACAGATCTCTGTTTGGTTTAGGCTAGATTAGCTATGCTTAGTATTTTTTGTGCATTTCTTTTAGTGTCTTATTTGTTACATGCTTGTGCGGTGTTGATACATGTTTGTTGCATCTCAAATAACTAGTCACTCTGTCACGTGTGTCAGCAGGACAGGAAAAGCGTCACGGCAGTCCTCCAGCACGTTCCAGCCACCTGACGATGCATGACTACCATCTCAAGTACTGCGACAATGATGACATCAGACGCTGGCTGAGGTCAAAGAACTTGCAGCTGAGGCGCGAGAGGAAGGAAAAGAAACGCGCCGAGAGGACGCGACGTCGCCAGCTTCAGGCATTGCACTGTTGTTATTATTGAGTAGTCAGTAGTATTTTGATGCTAGGGCTACGAAAATTAACGATTAATTAATTCATTAATCATTAAAAAAGTAATCCATTGAAATTTTTAATTGATTATCGTTATACTAAACTTTTTGACTTGTTAGCAATTTAAAATAAATGTTGATGAACGTTTGTAATCTAATTTTATCTCACATGATCCTGATGATATCATCAAAATTTGTACTTGTGTACTGCTAGTTTAGCAGTCATAGTTTCATGCACTGCATCAGTGTCATCACTTTTTCACTTTTGCTTTGCGAAAGATAACAACAACTTGTAATTGAATGCTGCATTTTTTGTGGCATTTCTTGACTACAAAAATTAGCAATTGAAAATTATCAAATGTGGAATGCAGATTGCGGAATGATGAATGTGCAAGGGATCGTGTGTGTAAGATGCAGAATGTAGATGCGGAATTAAATTAAATTAGAACTTAAATACTATATAACTTCTATTTGTTAGTTAATTTTTATTTCGATTTTTTTGTGTTTTAAATAGTTTAAGTTTTTGACAGGTATTGGCATTAGTATTTAAATAGTATTATACACGTGATAACTCTTTTGATGAATACGTTTTATGCATGTATGAAAATTTCTTCTGCGTTTACAACTACTAACGCTGTGTATGTGGTAATTGCGGGTGATTTTAATTGTAGTGATGGTTCTAGGTTTGATGGCATATTTTATAGATTTTTTACGTGATGAACAGTTGGTTTGTGTTTATAAGATGAAACTTAGTGATATATTTACATATATCAGTGATGATAGGCAACATAGCTCTTGGATAGATTACGTTTTATGTAGCCAGTCACTGCTGTCACCTGTCAGTGAAGTGGGTGTAGTTTACGATTACCTGTGTTCTGATCATTTACCCTTATTTGTCTGCTTTCGTTCACTGGTTCAGTTAACTTTCAGTGTCAGCAATGGTGGATCAGCTAGTGCAGAGAAATGTAATCAATTGTGTGATTGGTCTAAAGCCTCTGTAAATGATATTAACAGTTACCAGTCCGCTATGAGGTCTGCTGTTAAACTGATTAATGTGCCTTCATCTGTTTTATCATGTGATTCTTCCTGTAATGATAC
>Ga0209367_1008685_pt1 | contig 13865 bp, 4 predicted proteins | sample WorMetLIZISLAND2_FD_187412 | JGI IMG/M metagenome (GOLD analysis project Ga0209367, IMG submission 187412) | Marine gutless worms symbiont microbial communities from Max Planck institute for Marine Microbiology, Germany - Olavius geniculatus... ... | reverse complement strand
TTCACTGAGCACCATGCTTTAATATTAGTCGAACAGACGGAATAATTCTCGCAAATAATTCAAAATTCACAGATCAGGTTGATAAACTGCTCATGCAGTAATGTTCACGAGCTCCGGAGCTTCACTAAAGTGTAAAATGAGACGTTGTAGACTAATAAAAACCACATAAAAACTGTAAAAAAAATCCAGCAACAGTAAAAAACGTGACTGCAGCACAAACGGCGCAACAAACCCTCATACTGATGGTAAATATTGATGGGTCTTTTAAAATCAATCATAATTTTGAAGCATATGTTAACATGCAGTTTTTGGGGCATACGTGTCAACCAAAATATCTTTAAACAAAAAAAAACTAAACAAAAAATGTTCGCAAATTACACGTAAAGTTTAAATAGCCTGAAGTATTTTATCTTTTCCACCAGATCAGCTTAGGCCTACACATGTCTAAAAGTGAAATGTTAACGGCAGGATATTATTCATATATTAAACCAGATATAGCGGCAGTTTAGCAGACAAAAAGTCAACCAGCCGAAGACGGTAAGTTTTGCGCGACTTACCAAAAACTGTTATTTAAAGTGACCTAAAATACAGAAAATACTAAAACCGTAAGATTGCGCTGGATTTCAAGAACATTTCCAATTACACAAAAATCTGCCAATTACGTGGACCGTGTCACGTTTCTGTAATCTCGAATTATACTGTGAGGCATAAAACACACCAAAATTTAACGGTTGTAACTTGAAGACGGATGATCAGATTTGAATAATTTTTGGTACACATATTCATGACACAACTGGCCATCAAATGGCTGTTCGGTTTTTTACCTCACCCAACATCTGTTTCTGCACTACCTGGGGAAATCAAAACAAGCAAAATATTAAATTTATATTCAATGCAATATAATTATTTAATTAAAATAATGCACATTTGGCACATTTTTTTTCAAATTTCTAGCACTTTGGTTGAGAGTTTATTTAACTGTTTAGTTGCGCAACTGCTGACAGTAAATATTCGAAATATTGGTCATTTTTGTGAGCACATGCAGGGAGATGCATTCTCTTTGCGTTGACAGCAGTATCGATAATGTTCTGCTTCAGACTTCAATCAGTCGCTTCTTGAGTTCATTGATATTCCTGAACAACGTCCTATACACTCGCTGCTGAAAAAAACTGCAAATACGAGAGGCATTCAAAAAGTTTTGCAAGTCGATATGTTGGACTGAAAAACTTTCCAATATCTATGCTCCAGTAAAACGTGCATTTCTCCGGAACTCATGTGAGTTTAAAGCGGATATGACGCCACTGTAACCTATGACGTCATAAGGCGTTTTATTATTTTATATCAATCCCTCCAGCCAGGCTTCTACCACAGACTTGAGTCATTCATTGTTTGGATAGCGGACACCACAGATAACATTTTTGAAATTTAGAAAAAAATGATAGTTACTGTAAGTCAAGTGTCTGCTGTATGTAGGGTGGTCTTATTGTACGAAGCCAGAGTCGTGAACAGCTTTCTGGGTAATTTCAACTTTGGGATTGGGCTGCAGTGCCGGGTACTGCCGAATTCAAGGGGAGGGGGCAGTATTTTATGGCAAATATTTAAATACTTTTGAATGACAGGTATTTGAAGCGGTATTTAAATATTTGTAATGGGTATTTTGTATTTAAAATTTTTCATATAGGCCTACTTGCTGCAGCACTGTTTGCGTGTTTGCGCAGTTGAGTTACAATTTAACAAGTTTAGCACAATCAAAGAGCGTAATCGATTTAGCAAAAACCGAAACCGGTTTCCTTTCAGGGTAGAGTTTTCTGCAATCGATTAAGCCGGTTTCGCGAAACCGGGGTTAATTTTTGAAACCGACTCTGGGGCAGGTTTCGCTGGCGAAACCGGAAGCCGTTTGCTTGTTGCTGTTTTGTTTACTTGTAGTTGAATTGTTATCACGTACAGGAATAAAGCTTCAACAGTAAGATGAATTTATTTTTTTTCAGTAGTAAAAAATTCGATCACCATGGGAACCATGACGCTCGCCATGTTTGTTTACAATCTTACCGTCCTACGGAAACGGTTTGGTGCAATCGATTTACACAGCAAAAACCCAAAACCGAAACTGGTTTCGGTTTTTCTAAATCGATTACGGCCAAATATTTTGGCCATTAGAACAAGCTGTACCTAACCACCAGTCTTTATCAACAGAAGCTTTGAGTAATGTAAGTCACTAAGCCCCAATTAAGCGCAGCTATGTCGGACGCAGATAACAGCAACTTAGCTCTGTTTCAGTACATCGCTTTTTACGCGCGACAGCAGGTACTGCTGTAGCGCGTCTTAGCCATCGCAATTTTAATTCTGTCTGTCCGTCTGTCTGTCATACGGGTGGATCAGTCAAAAACGGTCTAAGCTAGGATTACTAAATTTTCACCGTCAGTTTAACATATCGACTTGCAAAACTTTCTGAACGCCCATCGTAGCTTAAGAAAAGTTGGACACACGGACGCACGGACACTCATGTGATTTTATACTCTTTCCAATGTTATGCATTGCATTGGACAGACAACAATACCGTGGCCATGACCTGTCGCCCTCTGATGCTAAAAAAGTTTGAAATCTTTCATAAATTGTTTTGCGAGCAACAGAAACGAATTAGCCTAACTTTAGCCAACGGTGTAATCTGTGTTATCTGAGCTTGGTTTAGAGTACTGTCTGGAGTGGTATAAGCTCGTACTGCGTACACGTTCACCCACCAGCAGTGCGGTAGGCCTATAACACATTGATTGATTGATTCTGATCGTGATGACTCAGGTGGTTAAAAGTGAGGGCTGGTGCGTTGTTCTGTAATGATTCAAGTGCAGCCAGTATAAGTGATAGCGGGTATCAGACGTAGGCGTGAACAGACAATTGGCCTATACGAGGTCGCACCTGGTAATAAAGTCACAACTGGCTGAGTATGGTTCTGAGCTGACTCAACTGGTCGACAGACAATTAAAAAGCCCTACCGGTATATTTCCAAAGTGCTTACAACTCAAGCCAAGGCCAGAGGAGGGTAATTGGAGCGTATAGCTTACATCTATTTATATCTACTTCTATTTATAGAAATTACGTATACGTATACGTATAGAAACTGCAAGTAGCCTAACTTAGGCCGGTTATATGCTAGCTCGTTTGCTTTGCCACCATCGTTTGGTTGTTGCTTGACACTAGATTTTTTTGGCCGACGACAATGTCAATGATATCTTATACGTTAATCTGCTGCTTTATTACAACAGGTATGTTTATTTGTGATCTTAGACCTAAAACAAACTAAAAGTAGAATTAGCCGACAACCGAAATTAGATCAAATAAAGTTTAAATTAACTTTTCCGGCTTTTATCTTAATTAACATTAAAAATATTTTTTATAATATTTTACATCACTAGTCGACACACGATTTTTTGAACACTAATTACTCTCTTATTGCAACATGTGTAGGCTGTGTATCTACCACCTTCGTACATGCTGTGGAGGAATCAAAGTGTTACCAGGTAAACAATAGAACCTACTGTTTCTACGGCGGCAAATCAGAGTTGTTGGGTTGGAATGAAGCAAGAGAGTTTTGTGCGAGAAGAAACTCAACGCTGCCGATTGTTACTAATGAGGATGTTGACAAAGTGTTCCAGCAGTTCATAGAACTCAATGACTCGTACCGCCTGGTAGAGAACCGATCTGTCTGGATTGCTGCTCACGCTCGTTCCGTCAACAACAGCGTCAGTTGGCATTGGATCAACGGACAGCCGTCAAGTAGACATAACACTCACTATGGCTCACTTCAAGTATTTATTTTCGAGCTCGGCTAGTAAATTTTCCGGCTCATCACATTGACTGCTTTCTAATACTGTTTACACTTTAAAAACACAACTACTAGGCCTATCCATAAAGACGACTAACGCAACTAATTACTAAAAAACCTTGAACGCTTTACAAATATGCAAATTGATTAACAAGTTTATTTACGTGAATGTGCAGTTTAGTGAACTGTAATGTTTGTCGCCTTTACGCGATAATCTATTACCACGTTGAGAAAATAATGTTCGACACTTAACAGCACACGCCTCCTCTGTGACTGTGTTTAGGTCTCAATTCATCTGACTTCATTAGGTTTAACCACACTGACGACGGCTGGTTTGCAACGGTTGGGACACAAGCCGACGAGATTAGGCTGCACGAAAATCACTGGACCGATGACCAACACTACATCTGCCAGTACGACTGTGAGTATAACATAACTGGTGCACAGTTTACTTATTTTCTTATCGGTTTAACGATGTCGTTTTTGTATGCCGACGACTTGATTGATGTCTTCCACACAGGTCTTTAAAATAATTAAAAACCGAGCTCGGAAAAACCGAACATTATAGTCAGAGCCTGAACGCAAAGTGGCAGCTAATTTCCTAACCACCAGCTAGAGGGTTCGAGTAGCAGTGGCGTAATAAAAAATTTGACATAGGAGGCTTTTTCCTCCCCTTTTCTTTCTTTTTTTTGTTTTTCCAATTTTTCCCATTTTACCCCTTCCTTTTTTCTGTTATCCCTTTTTTCTTGTTCTTTCCTCCTAGAAGTAGGACCCTTAAAATTCAGCTAAGGGATGGGCGGCGCCACAGGAAAGGCACGGGCAACTGCCCTTCTCGTGTCCTTGCTTTTGCCCTTCTCCCGGCTGCCTCTTAGGAAATATTTTAATGGTGATGTAGTACACTTTGGTAACCATACCAAGCTGTGACTGATTAAACGTCCTTTCTGCACGACAACACAGATAAGCTTATTTGTAATTTTTTTTGCATTTGCAAAATTAAAAAAGGCAGATTTGCGGCTATCATTAAATGTCCAAAAGCTAAAAATGTTTCAGCTTCAGCGGGGCTTCTTCCCCTGACTCCCCCTCCCCCGACTAAAATTTATGCTTATGGACCCCGCTAAGTCTTTTTGGTCCGCACAGCAATTGAATAAATGTCGACATTTGACCCACATAAATGATTATTGTACTTTGTATACCCTGGCACTTGCCACTTTTTTGCATTTCAAGGTTCGGATTTCTAGCGTCGCCCATGAGCTAAGGAGTTTGGGGGAGCGCTGCAAACTCCCCCAGCGTGGTCTGGGGCGGAATTCCAGCCGAAATCGAATTTGGTGCATTGTAGCTTTAAAATATGGGATCTGGTGGCAACAATTTCAAATATTTATCTCAGAATCAACTCACTAAATTGGCACATTTAATGCAACTTAAAACGTGTGCTTATTACTTGTCTGGGGGTTGGGAGCCTGTCTTTCTTGCCCCTTCCCTCCCTTGGCTATGCCGCTGCTGGGGAGCGCTTAAGGCAGCGACCTACTAGCCGCAAGCGCATTATGGGCGCATGAGGAGCCAGGAAAATGCGTCAGGCGGAGGCATATTTCGTTTAGTTTCACTCCACAAATATAAGTATAGGCCTAAAACCGTACAGATTTTTCTAACACTGCACATTTTGTGCAAATGTGCTTACTATAAAAGCCTGCTTTTGTGATGTCACATTTTTGATTTGCCGCCAGAGAGTCAGTATACTTGCTACCGAGGGTAAACAATGGAAAAAAATAGCAAAAATAATAAGGCCAACAATTTAACAGCATAGTTAAGTTATGACTCAAAAAAAACTGGCGGAGGTATAAACCTAAATGCATGAGAATATGGTGATGATTATTTATGTAGACTAACGTTGGTTTTTTTTTCTGTCTGGGCGTTTTATGTAAGGCACTGTCAGCCGAAAAGCATGCAAAAAGGAACGAAAATCGAATAGGCCATTTAAAGGTCCGTGGTCACCAAAATTAACATATACATTTTATCCATTTTCCTGAAGGTGCAGAATTTTATGATAACTTTGACAGTAATATCGGCGCCCAGCGTTCTGTCAACACGGAAAAATTTTGCTTTGAAGTCGACGATCTACGAAAACGACGTAGAAAACGCGCCGCCATGATGACCTGCGGCGACGTCATGAGTTTAGCCTGTAGACGTCATGAATTAATATTCATGACGTTTATAGGCTATGGTCTAGCCTAGAATGATGACGTCGTCGGCTATCCATTAATATTCATGATCTATATGGGCGCTAGGGTCATGACGTCACTGCAGGCACTGACAGATTAGAATATTTCGCATAACGTAACGTAATGCCGCATTTCGTTTGAATTCACGCATTAATTTCATATATTTATGAAGCTCAAATCGACATATTATATATGCGAGGTTAAATGTCTAATTTAAATCTACAGAAATTGACCGCGGCCATGGACCTTTAATAACACAACAATGCCATGACAATGCAAATCTGAACAGTTTGCCAAGTAATAAGTAGGCCTATATGAAAACGACGCCGATTCAACTAAATTCGCTAGGCGGCGGTACCGGTAGTCGCACGCTATCGTTGCTGCCATGTGCAGTGCCCTGCAATTGTGGTTAATATTAAGGTTAAGGTTTATGGTTAAGGTTAGGGTTAGTGTATTTCAGAAATTTATGTGACGATAATGCACACCCTAACTAACCGTGTAACATTGGTGATGAATTTGAGACTGCTGGAGACAAGCACTCAACTTGCCGACTGGTGATACCCGTGATTCCTTAGTTCATAGTTGCCAGTTAGCCTTCTGCCGTCGTATAATTTTTCCGATCACTGTATGAATAGTCGCTGAGCTATACGGCTGCCGGATAAATATTCTGTGCCTGTGTTAACACGGTATCTGACTGTATGTTGATCTGGTACAGACGACAGTGGGACAACAACATCGTCGTCGAATGTCAGCATCTGTCCACCCTTATGGATCAGGACCGATAACCGGGGTGCACCCGGCGGTTCGATGCAAGCACAACTGAAAACACATCAGGAATGTCAGGAGGCATGCGCTGCCAAACCCAGCTGTGTCGCTGTTGATTGGAAAAATAAAGAGTTAAAGAATGGCAAGGGGGCATGTTTCTTACATGAGAATATTGGCGAACAATATACGTTCAATGTGAAAGTCACACGCTTTGACATCGTCAGACGATGTAACACAAAATCAAGTACGTGCCATGATCACTTTTACATAGGCCTACACGAATCTTTTTGTTGGCATAATAATGTTTTATGTTTCACACTCATGCGTGCATTTTAATGCACACTAACGTATTGGTCTTTTAGTCAATATGAAACATTAATATAACATGCCATATTAAAATATTTACTAAACTAGAAAGCAGTCATAGCCCGCAGGTACCTCCGCCAAGGCACTGTTATTCGCCAGGTGGCGTCACCATATTCACTTTGCCAGCGGTTCCCTTATGCCCCCTTTAACGCAATGGTAACGAAAATTTCAAAGTGATCCAGAATTCAGGATTCCTTTCGGATCACCCCCAAAATTTAATAACTGGTAGTTGTGCCATGTCCGACATACCCTCAAAATTTCAGAAAGATTCGTCCATAACTTTTTGAGTTATTTTGTACACACACAGACAGACAGACAGACAAACAAACAAAGTCTGGCAAAAACATTACCTTCTTGGCGGAGGTGATAATAGCATTCTTATTTTTGAAATATTATCAACAAAAGACACATTTAATCAACACCAGCAAGCTCTTTATTAAATAATTTTCGTCGTGTTTTTTTCTAAAGATTAAGTAACCTATTCTTTTTTCTGCTATAATCGTACAATGATTTTTACATACAAAAATTATGCAGCAAGTGAGGAACAAAAAACGTTGCGCAAAACCTGCAAAATCTGCATGTGCGACTAGCATCGCGTAACGGTTCACGCCCCCTATAATTCACCTGTTTAGCTTCTGCATTTGCTTTTATGTGCGCAAATGATTTACATTAGGCGCGAGCTGCGAAGACTCATTTCTCATCGGCTCGACTTGTTACAAGATTTACAAAGAGAAAGTTCGTTGGTTTACGGCGATCAACAGATGTCTGTCGAACAACGGCACTCTCGCTGTTGCTGATGAGCGCGTTCGCAGATACATGCCCAAGTCTCTGCTGTCGGAGAACGCTTGGATTGGCTTACTCAAGTCACCGTGGACCTGGCCAGGTTAAATCCGTTGACGCGTGATCATATCAACCTAGCTAACGGGCTTTATGAACGCTGATTTGATTAGCATCAATTGAGTTAACCTTGCTATGTTAGATACGCATAAAAAAATTTAAAGATGAGCGGCATTTTTACCGCAGACAAATACAGATATAATAAAAGTTTTTAAAAACGTTTTTTATTCTTACCACGTTTCAACGTTTTTTTAACTTTTTTGGAATTTCTTAAAGTTTGTGATTAAAAAACTAATTAAAAATTTTATCAAGAACTTCGAGAAGCATTTTTGAAACCAGAACACGAATTAATAGGTCATAGTGGCTGCAATATACTTACTTAGTCCGATGATTTTATGACCACAAGGTTAAATTAAAACTAAATAAAGTTCTCTCTTTGTTTGCATTTTTTTTGTTCCAGGGATAGCATCAGACATTTTGGCAAGATGTTGAACGGCGCTAATGTGTTTTATTCAACGTTTGTAAACGTTTTTGTATTTTTAATAATTTTAAAAAAAGTTTTAAAAATATTTTTGGAACGTTTAATTACATCTACTGAAAAACCCGTCAAACCGACACCAGTCTTTTGATGAATGTATTTCGCATTAACTAATTAAACGACGCTTAATTGTTGTCAGACAACGGTGCTGACGTGTTGTACAATAAGTTCAACGTTGATTCATCATCTCCACAACATCCGAACTCAGACTACAATTGTGTCGTTGCTACAAGTGGTCAATCATGGAGAATATCTCGCTGTACCGATCCGCACAGCGTTATCTGCCAGTCAGATCGTCGTGACACGCGGCTGACCACGCAGACAAGCATTAGCCGACACTTATTATCACAAACTGGTTAGATCGAGTCATTCTTTGACATATTTATCCAGCCTAGTTCCTTTTGCAAACTCTGGATTTTTATTTGTTTTAAACATTCCGTTCATGGAGATATGTAGGCTATACCTGTCGTTGATTCCGCGTGGCATTCTTGCTGCGCCCAACATCACAAAGTGTAACACCGGTTGGGTAGCATTTCGCCTAATCCCATTTTGCCTAATCTTTTTTGATAGGCGGACCAACAACAACGACTTGCTTTCTCGTTTTTTGCTTCTTTGACAAGCTTTGTTTTGTTGTTCATCATTTTTTCTGTACCATTTTTTAGCCGACCGTAAGTAAGTATACGACGGGTGTCGTCTCATTTCGCCTAATCTCCTTTCGCGTCGTATACTTACCCTAACCCTAACCCTAACCCTAGTTCGATTTCGGTTGGGGCTCTGCAGTAGACCCAACTGGAGAGCGATTAGGCGAAATGCTACGACACCGTAACACTAGGCCTACATGCATTTTGCTGCAATACCTCCGGAGTCATCAAAACACGTATTAAGACAATTTAGCAAAGGTGCAACAAATAAATCACAGTACAACTACATAACAAGGAATTGCAAAATTCGTATTAATACTATTGTTATTATTATAACAAACTATTGAACTGCATGTTTTTTTGCAGAGACATTGACTACACAGTCCACAACCATAACGAATGAAACACATTCCACAGCAGAAGGTACAGTTACAAAATGTCGTTTGCATTATGTATATAAGGCATTTTTGCTAAAAAAAAAAAACGTCTATATGAGCCTCTGCAATACGAAAACAGAAAAAAACTGATGAAACAAAATTGCAGTAAAAAAATCTTAAGAGATTGACGGCATAGAAATAAGTTAATTTTTATCAAAATTTTTGAACATAGTCCTGCTTTTCGCCATGTTGAGCGTGGTCGCCGCGTGCACTCCGGGAACGTCATTTCTGCAGCATGCGCTAGCGTCGAGGTAGTGCACATTTGTAAAAAGTTGTTGTAAAAAGTTGTTGACTCAAAAGTTGGTTAATAGCAAGTTTTGTCACTGTTGCTGACAACTAAGGCAGCTACAGGCAAAAAGACTTGCTGCATTTCTGTTTACTTTGGTATGGAGTAAAGTACGAATACGAAGAGTGTTTTATTTTACACGGTAAAGTGGCGTCAGTATTTAGACAAAGTGGACTATCCAGTATACTCTCAGTTGCGCGTTACTTTTTTAATGATGTTTACCAAAAATTATAAACATACGTTTAAATTTGTTAAAGTTATTAACCGAAAAACTGTTAGCTTTTATACCTCGCATACAATGATAACGGCATTTTCGATAACGTCATAATTACATCAGCTCTACGAAGTGACATGGCGATATAAAGAGAAAATATTTCAACAGTTAAATAAAGTGAATATTTAGGACGACTCCTGCCAAAAATTATAAAAATAGATTTAAGTTTGTCAAAGATAGGCCTATGTCGAAAATACCGTAGACTCTTTTTTTCCAGACACGATGTACAGTTAGTCGATATGCAAGCTTTAACCAATACTCATGAACAGCTGCTGTTAGCTTGATGAAATTTTATATGAACGTGTACTTACACAATCTTTAAAACCCTTTGAATTTAAAGGCCATAGATTGAGGATTAAGGTCACACATATTTTCGTGTGTTTTTAAGGCTAAGCATAATAAGCCTACTACTTGATCAGTTGGTTTACGAAAAAAATAATTTTGTAGACTGCGTCGTTTTATTACTGCCCGCGGAAGCGACTGCAGTTGCAAGCGAGCAGTACTTAGATTTGTTATACCTCAACGCAAAATGCATGCACGCGATTGGTTCAAATCACATCACGTGCGATTCACAAATACGCCCTAGTCACCAACCGGTTACAAATCACTTTAATAATGCCAGTGATTTTTGACTGGTCACGCCTCATTGATATGATGTACTAGACGTTTATGACTATGCTGACGCAAATTTATGTATTGTGGCTAAACCGTACGTCGTACGTTATTAGCAGACGACCATGCTGTTTGTTTACTTTATTCGAAGACAGCGTTAAATAGAACAAATTTTGCACTGAGGCATCAGCGTCGTCGATCATTATTGGAAATTTTTCTTCCGAGTTGGTGAAATATTTGCTTTCGATCTTTGGGCGAGGGGCGATTCAATAAGTTCCAGGACTGTTCTTTTCAGTAAGCACACAGTGACAGTTTAAAACCAAAACTATTATAAAGTTGCCACTATTGTGTGAAAACACTTACCAATTCGCAGCAATTGACCAGGTTTGCTGCTAAAAGGTGTCATTCTTTAGAATGGCAGAGCATCTCGTTGAAGAGATGGGCTGGAAACTGCTACAGCATTTGCCATACAGTCCAGACTTAGCTCCAAGTAATTTTCATTTGTTTGGACCACAGAGCGAATCACTTGGAGACATTATGTTTAAAAACGACGATGTTCTGCAGCATTTTCTCCGAAAATTTCTACCATGGTGCCAATAAAAAACTTAATGCTATACGGGTTCCAGCCGACTTGTAAAACAACGGGAACACTGCAGTGAACTGCAGGGAGAATATATTGAAAAGTAAGATAACTGTCAGAAATGTGCGATTTACTGCCGTTGTATTAAGGATGTAGTCCTGGATCTTTTTGAACGCTTCCTATTTTTGCTAACTTTATGAAAAAATATATATTAATGACCTCGACGCCAGTCACTATTTGCATAATATAGCTTTACGCAAAACTTGTCAATCCTGTTGTTTCTTGTGTTTAGGCAGTGCCGTTCCCGTTGCTATGATTATTGGACTTAATTTTTTATTCGTCTTCCTGATCATCGTCGTCGACGTCATTGTCGTCGTCGTCATATTACGATATTGCCGTTCTCGTTTATTGAGGTTAATTTTAACACTTTTTGTTACTTATTTTAAGTTGAGTTGAGTTGCTCAAAAACTAAACAATTTTTTCTGAACACCTCAATTTTTGAGCTAAACTACTTAACAGGAACTGCTATAGGCTTTCGCGGGTCTCGTGAGCATTAGCTCAATTTTGTTTTTGCTAGTAATTTATAGTTATATTGTTTAATGTACTATATTATTACGTCCACCACTAACTTTTTCAGCAAAGACAATGATTAGAGTTATCTCTGTGCTGCTGTTTTTAAGTTTTAAATTAAGCAAATTTGCTTACTTATTTTCATGTACTCATTTTTGTAATATTAAATATATCATGTTTTTGTAACCTTTGTTAAGTTCGGGTGTAATAAAATGTTTGGCAATGGCTGACGACATTGTGTCAGCCATGATAATTGTTTGTGATGCAGAGATGAAAAATGTCATCATCATCGTCAGCAGCAGCAGCAGAGTGCAATATACGTCAATACATCAGTAATAAACGGGACAGACGTGAACGGGTATGACAGATTTTCATTTTAGTTGACGTTAACACTCATAAACTTAAAAGAAAAAATGGTAAAACTGTTAATTTGTTTTGAATTAATTAACACAAAAAGTTAAGTCGTTTTCTGAATAATTAATTAACGAAAAAATTACAAACTACTTTTTAACAACTAGATGAAGTTAAAGTTTAACTAAATAAAATTAGTCAGTGCCTGTCACTGTATAAATCTGCTTTTAAGTTACAGTGATGTCGGGAGCTCTTCTTTAGACACAGTGTATAATATTTCGACCAAAAATAACTTTTTACCAAAGACGACGATTACAGTTGGCTGCGTGTTGCTGTTTTTTTTTAAATTTTAAATTAAGTTTACCGGTTTATTCAATTTTTACGTAACTGTGATTTATGCTGACGTTTGACGTGGTAACTGTTTAGCTGATATTATTTTGGCAGCTGTAATTATTGTTTGTGATGCAGAGGTCAATATCATCACGAGCAGCAGCAGCAGCCGACTGGGATTTACGTCAATTCAGCAGACATCAACGAGTATGATAGAATATCTGAAATGATGTCCAATGGCGTCTGCACACGGGACGCGTTAACTTAGTCTCAGGTGTATTGGCATAATATATACACCTTTATTCGTCAAATAACAGCCGTGAAAGGAACATAACTAATAACGACAGTTTGCCGGCCGCTGACTGCACGGACTGACGATCGTACCCACCTTTGTATTTCGTAGTTAATTTTTAGGCTCCCTCGGGAACGGAGTATCGAGGGTAAAAAAAATAATAATAATAATAATGACAAAATAATACAGTTCATCAAATGTCCATTTCACCACAACAAGCATGGGCCTATTTTCTACTAGCCGAGATTGATTTCACTCTTGTGACAAAGTGTTGTTCGCTTGAAAACATTGCACAATAGATTTCCAGAACAAATAAATCGATTGAGAAAACGAGAAGTACGAATAGCGATACGTTGGCTCACAGGCAAAAAACCAAAAAAATACATTGTGGCATAAAACAATGTAGTAATCTACACTAGTCTATAGTAATCAATGCCATTATTTCCATAACTGCTGCTATCGGTTTTTGTTCAACTAGGAATCAAGGAAGCTACTTCGGTTTGTGCTGACACTTGTAATCACAGGCTGAACGATAGTTCAAGCCCTATGTTAACGGCGACTTCTCTTTCTTATGGGAAAGCCAAAAATTCGACCCCCCCACAGAATCAACACCCTTGATCTGATTGAGATAAAATTTGGCACGGTTGGGTGAAATATACGCAAAAATTTTTGTAGCTATATACCTTTTTTTCAGAAACTCACCTACAGGTCAGACCCTTCGGCGGATTTTTGCGTGCGATGGCTCAAACGACGCGGTCTCGCGCAAGGATGTGCCTTTTAAGGGTTGCAAAATTTGAAATTAATATTTAACGTATTTATTCGCAAAAATCGAAAAAATTACAATGGCGCCTATGGGGAAAATTAAGCAATTCTTTAAACGGTCATAACTTTTTTTGGCTGTGTATAAGATAGAGTCGTATTTTTTTGGTTCTAGGGTATGGTTTTCAGGG
>Ga0209367_1008684_pt1 | contig 13866 bp, 9 predicted proteins | sample WorMetLIZISLAND2_FD_187412 | JGI IMG/M metagenome (GOLD analysis project Ga0209367, IMG submission 187412) | Marine gutless worms symbiont microbial communities from Max Planck institute for Marine Microbiology, Germany - Olavius geniculatus... ... | reverse complement strand
TTAAACTAAAAGCACTAAAATTCACGAAAAATCACGGATTTCACGGAAATCGGCGTTTTTCACGGAAGAAGGCCAATTTCACGGAAAATGTCACGGCCGTGAAATCGTGAATTAAGTTGGTCCCTAACAATGTCTAAAGGCAAGGCAAACCAGGCCATGCCCCATCAGGAGCATATGCATCTCCGATATGTTGGCCATTGAGCCCGTAGGTGGATAGACCACTGAGTCGGTGACGCATGGCCAGTGCGACGCCAGACCTACGGTTACCTTCCCAGCCGCAGAGCGTCACCACCCTTTGACCACTGGTACCAAATTATACTGCTTAGTGAACAAAGGCACATGTGTGTGAACAACTTGCCCAAGGTTGTTGCTTGACAGTGCTTCAGATCGGAGTCGAACCTGCAACCTCAGGGTTACAAGTTCGGTATGTTACCATTACAGCACCAAGCCATGCACGCACATACAATGTCTAGAAGTTTCCTTTATTGGAACATAGTGTACATCTCTATGTTGGCAGGTGGCAGCAGTGGCTCGGCCATGTATTGTGCCTTGCAAGCTGCGGCGGACTATAAGCTCGCGGCTGAGCATAGAGTTGTGGTTATGCTGCCTGACTCCATCCGCAATTACATGTTTGTATCATTTCTTTTTCTCTGCCTAGAGCATCATATCTGGAGGATATTGTTGAAAATGATAATACGAAAATAAAATTAAAAGTGAAAATAGAAGAAAAACAAAGAATAAACTAACATAAATAAAGCAGTAGCTGATTACAAGTCAACCTCAGAACACAGAGTTGTGGTCATGCTGACAGTGGAATGAATGTGCTTTGTGCATTGAATGAGACTCTCCTGTTTTAAATGTTATAGCTAGTCTTGAAGTACCACAGGTTTTTAGTCGAAAACATTTAAACTGTTTGTCTGAGCGTTTTTATGGTCCACTTTGGTTTGAATAAGATTAAGTTGGCCAGTAGTGTAAGATTTTCAAACTTACTTTATTTACTGCATGGCTTTGTCTGTGTCATATGATCACTGTACATCTGTATATATGATTATATGAATAAAATAGCAGTAATTAATATGTTTGTAATGGGTGCATTTAGGACCAAGTTTCTGAATGATGATTGGATGCTGGAGAGACAGTTTATTGATGAACAAGAACACACCTCTGAGAAGAGCAGCTGGTAAGTGGTAACTGGTAAAGCTGGCATTTTTTCCATCTATAATTCTACAGGGTGGCCCAAAAGAAATGACCCAACTTGTTTTTGTCAGAACTTCGTCAATATGTCCACCAAATTTGATAATTTTGGGTATACAGATGGCCAAGACAATAGAATTATGTAAGGTACACTCATTGTCCAATTCACCTGATTTATGTTGATGCAGTATCGTGTCCGGTGTCAATTGCTGGAATCGGTGAGCTTAGATTCTGTTCACAGTGGGCCTTCAAACATGCACTGCTGTCACGAGTTTCTCTTTGCATTAGCCTGGCTTTCTTGTGATTACTGGGGCTATATGAATGTGTTATTGCTTGATTCATGCTGTCTGTCTGTCTGTGTATAAGGTGGTGGCATCAACCAGTCAGTGCTTTGATGCTCAAGTCTCCAGTAACATTTAGTCCGGAAGTCACAATCCAAGATGCTCTCAAAGTGCTGAGTCGTGAGGGTTTTGATCAAGCGCCAGTTGTTGACGAATCCGGGTAAGTAGCTTCAAATTTTTTGCATAGGGATCCCACACATTCTAGAAAATCCCGCAGATATTTTTGTACATTTTCCAGGCCCTGGAAAGTCTCGGATAATAAGTTTGGTCCTGGAAAGTCAGGGAAATTGTAGCTTAAGGGCCTAAGTGAAAAGTCCCGGGAAATTGGCATGCTTATGATTGCAGTATTCTCAGTGGCATCGCAGCCGGGGGGTGTAGGGAGTTCAGTTGTTTCTCCCTTCCACCCACTAAATTTTGGATCATTTTTGGCATCTGGATTTTTGTATTTTTCACCAGTGCGAGATAGGGCAGAAAAGCAGGGTTACAGAAAAGTTGACAACAAATTGGGCTGTTTAAGCTGTTTAACGTTTTTATCTGTTGTAAACGATAGTTTACTTCAAGAGTACTTTTTATTAGTCGTTTTTATGTGTGAAAGCAGCTACTGCTTTAGCTCATCTTAAGCCATCGCAATTCTCTCTGTCCATCTGTCTGTCACACGGGTGGATCAGCCAAAAACGGTGCAAACTAGGATCACCATATCTTCATCGTTGGCTGCCTGGAAGAACCGTAACGCTTTTCCATAAATTCAAAGGGGGTCATCCCAAGCAAGGGCGCTAAATGAGAGGGGGTAGGAAATATTTGTGATTTTTAGGCAATAGGTTGCTGTATCTCAATAACGGTGGGGGATAGGGCTTACCCTGTAGGTTACTATTAATCACTAATAGGAAGTCATACACTGGCTCTTGATTGCCACCGAATTCAATGACCTTGGATGACCTTGAATGCCAAAATAGGGGTTTTTATGGATTTTTTGGTGATTTCGGGCTGCAAGACACATTTTAACAGCAAACTATGCCGAAATCAATTCAGATAGACATGGAGACGCTGCATGTGAAATTGTCGGCATTGAATGTAGATTTCAACAGTCCAAGTCTTGATTTTGTAGGTTCAAGGAAACCTGCTTGTGAGAGCATCAAAGAGCAGTACCCCATAAAAGTCGTTATTTTGCCATTGTTGGCCAGTCTTTTGTGAAAACAGTTGCAGATCACCATTGGCATGCTGCATACTTATCACAACAAGCACTAGTGACGAGCTTTTCAGTTGTATCAACATCGATGACTTTGAAAGACCCCAAACTTCAAAATAAGGGGTTTTTATTGATTTTTGCAATCTTCGGCTGCAGCGCACACTCCAAGAATGAACTTCGGTGAAATGGCTGAAGATAGACTGACAGTTTGCGAACAGGAACTTCTATAGGCGTTCGCGCATCTCGTGAACATTAGATCAAATTTCTTGTTAACTTTCACACACACCATTAGACATTTTTTGCACGTTTGCATATTTTTGAGTGTATTTCATGCTTGTGTTGTCAGTAGTTGCGTTTCTCAACTTGCATTGAACAATAATTTTTATGATGATGATATTTTAGGGAAGTTTTAATTTGACCTAGTATAGAGTTGATTAGGTATTGGGGAACCGTGGTGCCAGCTGGTGAATACAAAAAAAAATCTGTTATTGACGTGTAGCATTGGCATAGGTTTGCACTGTCTCAGTGCCCGTCTAGTAATTAATGTTGTTTATAGAACGTGAATTCGTCTATGCAGCCAGTGCTTATTGTTGTGATTTGTAAAATGGCTCCATTGTGGTTGAAGGATGGAAACAAAATTCAAATCATATGATTAATGGCACCAAATGTTGTCCGTATTTTTGCCAAATATTGATTGATTTCGGAAATGTTTTCACCAGTGCATTCTTCAGAAAGAAAGTAACAGCAACCGCCGTTACAGATCACACCATGCTTCAAATGCATTGCTACACTACCTTGTGAAATATGTCATCAACTCATATCTGCTCTGAGCCACAACCTTGTTGAGATATTAGCAGGTGGCAACTGTGGAAGAGAACCAATTTGAGTTTTATTGACTTGGATACCAGGATCGATGAATATTGCACACTGACAGTGGATTTTGATAGCATGTTTTTTGACTCACAGTTTAAGTCATTAACTGGACAGCTGAAGCTTTATGTAGCTCACGGTGGCTTGGTAATGTAGTAGTTAGGACGTTAGACTTGTGATCATGAGGTGGTGAGTTCAACCCTGGTCCGGTCGCTATCAAGTGGTTACTACTTGGATGGGTGACTGTCTGTGGACAGGTAAACTGTCTGAGAATTTAACCAGTACCAAGATCAACTCGGCCTTCCATCCCTCCATGGTAGGTAAATTGAGTATGGCCTGTCTGGCTGGGGTCGATGTGGGGCACGTTCACCTGTATCGGGTGGCTGGTAACACTGTGTGTGATCCCATATGGCAGGTGATGCTCCATAGCTCTGTGATGGTTTTACTGTTAAGAGCTATACACCACCTTTACCTTTCTGTTTCATCAGTGACTGGACAGCTGAAGTACACCTATCCTGTTACTGTCACTGTGTATAGGGCAGTGATGGGAATGCTAACAGTTGGCAACATGATGTCCTTGGTCACGAAGGGAAAGGTCGATGTCTCGGACACCGTGGGCAAAGTCATCTACCGGCAGTTTAAGCAGGTATACCATAGTCTACAGTAGTTCTTTTTTAGTGGTTTAACCAGTTTAATCAATTAATTAATTAACCAATTCAAAGCCAATGTATGACTTCCTATTAGTGTTTAATAGTAACCTAGGCCCTATTTCAAAAACACCGTTTCTGAGATACAGCGACTTATTGGCTAAAATTTACACCCCACTCTCATTTAGTGCCCTCGCTCAGTGTGACCCCGTTCAAATTTATGGAAAAGCTTTATGGATCCTGAAACTAAGAGTCTCCGGGCAGCCATCGGTGAAGATTCGGTGATCCTAGCTTGCACCGTTTTCGACTGATCCACCCGTGTGACGGACGGACAAACAGAAAGAATTGCGATGGCTAAGACATGCTACAGCAGTACCTGCTTTTGGGCATAAAAAATGGTGCCCTGGATTTGCCTGGATGTTTCTTCTGACGTGATGGCAGCCACCATTCAGCCGTAATTTACATGCTTGTATTCTTAAACGTGCCACTTTACTTTTGTCCATATCTTCACTAATTATTGATCGATTTTCACAATTCTTTCTCGGGCACACGCTGTGGACAATTTGCAATAATGTGATTATCACATATCCCACCACACTATAAATGCGTCTTTACACTACCATGTGAAATATCAATGAAATATGTATACATAACGATAATAACAAACAAACATTTTGGTAAAATTAAAAAAAACACTTAACACCAACGTTGCAGTAAACGATCTGTATGACACTAAACTGTTTGGGTCTAACATAGTCTAGTTTCATAGAGATCATTCATCGCAATGTTGGTCTGAAGTGTTTTTTACATTTAGTCATTTACCTAAATTTTTGTTATTATCGTTAGTTTTTGCTTACATTTATATTTCACAAGGTAGTGTAGAAACACATTTACAGTGTGGTGGGATATGTAATAATAACGTTATTGCAAATTGTCTGCAGAGTGTGCCAGTGAAAAAGAATTTTGAAAATCGATCGATAATTGGCGAAGATATGGACAAAAGTAAAGTGGCATGTTTTTTTCTGACCCACCCTGTACTTTGCTGTATTTGGATTGCAGCTTTGCTGTGGGTTAGAGAAAAGTGGGCGGAGCAAGAAGTTGCAAGCTTCCGACAGACACTGTGAAATTCCAACAGACAGTTGCAAATTTCTGACAGTGGGGATTATAGGTGCTCAGAATTTCGATTTTGTCCCTAAATTTTCGCAAAATGGCATTTTAGCCCTGTTATTCGTTTTTGGGTAACATTTTTTGGAAAGTTTTCCTACATTTTTTCTGACAGCCAAAAATTTAGGGCCCCGTGGCCACGATGCAACTGTTGGATTGAAAATGAAAACTAATGTTGTAAATTCCTAATGTTGCAGGCTTCATTGAACTCCACGTGGGACAAGTTTTCTCTGATGCTGAACAGTGGATAATTATGTTACGACTTACTTCTTACTAATTTTTGTTATATTTATTCAGTTTGTCAACAAATGAAAACAATAATTGTTGTCTGTGTTATTGCTATGCAGGCGTCGTTGAACTCTTCTCTGGGCAGTTTGTCTCTGATGTTAAACACCGACCATTATGTTGTCATAATGCATGACCAGAGACACTGTGAGTATGTCTGTCCGTCCATCTGTCCGTCCGTCATCTGTTTGTCATTACATTGTCTTCATGCACGACTAGAGACACTTGTCAGTACTGGCAACTTTCACTGCAATGGCTTACTTTTTTACTTACTTGTTTTATCAGTTCATCAGCCAGCATAGATATACTATATTATACATACAAGAGTAGTACAGTGTGATTAGAGCACTGACTTTCACTACGACAGCTTACTTTTTTTGTTAATAGGCATGGATCTTTCTCCTCATTTTGGAGGGAGATACAGTGACAAATTCTCCCCTCACCTTCCCTGCCTTTCCCTTTTTTTCTTTTCCCCTCCCGTTCTTCCCACCTTTCCTCCTCGCTTCTTTTCTTTTCCCTCCCTCCCTTTAGAAATAGGCCCCCTGAAAATCTGGGGAACACTCTAAGCTCCCCCAGTGGGGCATGCATGGGGTGAAGAAGAAGATGATTTTTCATAGACACAAGACAGCTGGCTGAACTAGGTCCGTTGCATGGAAGCTCATCCCCTATCAGATTTGGAATATTTCAGCATGAAAATCTGACATCCGGTGGTAGGTATCAGATTTACTAAATTTCCTGAGAAATTTTCCGGCATTGGCCCAAGAAATGGCAGGGTGGTGTCCAGCTTTGAAAAGAAGTGACGTCATCTAATCACACGTATTCGACCTACTTGAGTTTATTACACATCTGTTAGTGAAATAAGTAAGTAAGTAGGCAAGTCATCTACGTAGTGCATTAACTGTAGTAACATCAAATGCTTGATGTGCAAGCAGAATAAGAAGTAAACATGTTTCATATGATGTCTAAAAATTGGAAAATTCTTGAATGCAGCACACAAGTTAATATGTATTTACTGTTAATACGCACAGTTAATATTACATGTTAATATGTGTAATGAATGATATTAACATGTTAATGACAGATCAGGGGAGAGAGGCTACAACGCTCAAGCGAATGATATTTGGCATAGCAACGCGCATCGACCTATTGGAGTTCATTACTCGCGGAGGTGCCGGTGATATTCCTTCCTCTTCCATGTCTGACAATGGAAGCACTGCATCTTCCAATGGATCCGGATAACAAGCTGCTGTCACGTGAGAGGGTACAGGTTGCTATTCCAACAGTCCATATTCTGACAAGCAGACCCCAGCGGTTCATGTCCACCATTTTGTTTTTAGACTACAACGAAACCGTACTTGTTGAATACTAAATTAGCCCGAACCTATTTTCCTGACTCTATCCTTAACTCTATTTCTAACACTATTCTTGATTCATTCTATTCCTAACCCTATCCATAACCAAAGTGACCCTTCAGAATGGCAGGCTGAGATCATTCCAACAAACGATGCATTGCAGTTGCGTACGCCAGCTGTTGTGGGAATTACGCAGTGATTTGGGTCCACCATAGCAAAAGATACAACTGATCACTGCTCTAAGCCTGCCTCCATATGATGGCATAGGCGATGGTGAAATAGTAGCTGTCAGAATAGTAACGGCCTTGTGTCATGAGATAAAGTTCCATCTGTGGTGTTTTTGTTTTAACTGTAGTGAGAAGACTTTGCAATGATGCATATCATTTCAGCATTTCTCGGTGAATTTGTCAGTTATATCGGTGGCAGTGTATTCTCTATACGTTATATTCATCTCTATGCATATCTGACATTTTTATTTGTCATATCTATGACGTTTTCATTCATCCCATTCAGGATGGCTACAGTGTTTTTTTTTCATTTTTCCAGGACCTCGAAAAGCCTTGAAACCGTATTGAGTTGTGAGAGTTTTGGAATTCGATGTCAGTGGGTCGTGAAAGTCCGTGAATTTCATTTTTTTTCAAAATTGTCATGACCGTGATGTGAAAATCATTTTTATGTGATGCCAGAAACATCTAACATGACGTCGAAAAATATCACGGGAAAGTGGGTCTGGAAAAAGTACTTGAAAGTATGTGAAAAGTTTTTGCATTTTTTGCTCCAAAACTGTGGCCAGTCTGCACTTATAATGTACAGCTTGAATTGTATTTTCACATATGGTCTATGCATGTGTTGGTCTACTGTCACCTCATATAATGATGCAGGAATATATGCATTTGTTTTATTTACAATTTGATCATGTTTATTTTTGTTTATTTCTGGAATGGGTTTATTAACGCTTTGATCAGTGGTGCCACTGCGGGCCAGATGGTGCAGTAGAAAAGCAGACTTTCTGTGGAACAAATAGTTGAAATATGGGCATAGAAATCTTATTTGTTAGTCTAGTCTAGTATGGCTATAATTACTGTATCATTGAACCTACCAGTTTTGGTTTGGATTCCAGTAGGAAGCAAAACCGAATTAGGAGATCATTTTAACCACGGACCAAATTCATGCTGTGATAGAATAAAATGTGAAAAATACTGCTGGTAGAGATTGCTATAATGTAGCAAGTCATTCAACATTATGGCAACGGTTGCACATAACTCCATGGGAAACAATACATTCATTTTATCTCTTTGTCATTTCTTCTGTTCATAGGTTCTGTGGACCACCGATTTAGATTATTAGTGTTTAGGTCTTAGTGCATGGTGACCACTTGTATGGAAAATATCATCATCATCATTTTATTTCGTTCATAGACACATAGCATGACATTTTGAAGGTCACAAGTAATGTTATGGAACGACAAGGTTGAAACAACACTGACAGCCGCCCATAAGCCTAAATAATACAAAACACATGCAAAATAAACGAAATGGAAATATCGGGGAATTTTACAGACGTTGGGGAATAGTTGGGGAATTTCAGTGTCTGGAGAGTGGTCACCTGCTGTGTTCTGTGGCATTTTAACAAGACAGTGCATTTAAGCTAATCAGGTGCAACAGATAGCAGTAATGTTTGTTACTGGCTACTGTCCCGTTACAATTTAGCATTATATCTGTACTAATTTGTGCAAAAATTTACAGAAAGGTTTTAAGTCATTTGATTTTCAAAATACGAAACATGCATGTGTTTGCGAGAAATGATACCAGCTGTGAGCTTCTTGTTATGCTGCTGCTGTTATTTTGGAGGTTTTCTTGTTTTGCAAATGTTGCCATTGTGTAACCGATTGAATGAAATGTGCATTATGGGTAAATTATGTTTAGTCGTTGTGAGTAGTCACTTTCCATACATGTGCGTTATACTTCATCATATGCAGGTATATCTTATTTTACTTACAATGAAAACTCAGCTGTTAACCACATGCTTATGAAGTACTATGTTCTTAACTTGTCCAATTCGGCCTACTATAAAACTTTGAATAGAAGCCCCTAGCCTCCAATAGACAGCATTCTGAGATTAATGACTGTCTGGAAGATAACAGGGAAGATTATTAGAACTGCCATTACTGTTGCAATACACATGCACACCTGTAATATACAGTTCGTACAATTAAAGGCTTAGGTCGATTTTTGTTTTTTTTCTAAAACAGTTAAACTTTCTGTTGCATTATCATGTGTATGTGCAATGCCTGGAAAGGCCGTCCCCGAAATGACCTACATGCATACTGTGTCAGGCGGGACGTTAAACCCTACGCACTCACTCACTCAGCCCCTGGCTGGCTTCTATTACTACAAGTTGCTTTGACCCCTGACTCAGTGTTAGAACAAGTTACCCAGACTTAACACTACTGATACTACTACTACTACGGCTGCTATTATACTACTACTACAGCTTCAACTGAGCTGCGTTTTGGATGGCCTAACAACCATGAACAAGTTGAGTGTACCATAGATAAATATATTACAAGTATGCTAATGATATGAATACTTTTAATATTTTTTATACTTTTAGCTAATTGTTTTAATTTCTGCTGATGTCATGGCAGATGAAAAATTCAAGAGTTTTGTTTGATTGTATTGACACAATTTACTACTAAATTTGTTTTTCGTGCTTCAGCATAGAGTATCTAATTAGTGTATGCGGTGTTTCATATAAGGCACCCTTTTTCTTTCTTTCATAATTCAGTCAATTTGCACGAAATTTTTACCAAATGTAGCTGAAGAAATACCAGTTCGAAATATTTGGACAAAATATAGCTGAGAGTTAAATATTCTTTGCTAGTCGTGACCTAATGCTGACGTCATAGTGTGCTGCAAGTACAAACTGGCTTGTTGCAACTGGTGCTGACAGACTTGCTGAATAGCTGCCTGCATCGATGGTGAACTTTAACTGGTTTCTTGATGACATTTGTGGGGATAGCTTAACTTTTACACCTTTCAGCAAGACAGTGCACCAGCACACTCCGCTTACGAGATGGATGAGTTTTTGGATTGCGAGACACCTGATTTCATGCCTCCATGTTGCTTAGTGCTGACACGATGAACATTTTTCATCAGTAAACCAGATAAAGTTCACCATCGAAGCAGAGTAGCTACCAACAGAAACCAGTTGAGACAAGCCAGTTTGTACTCATGACACATTATGACATCAGCATTACATTATGACTAGCGAAGAATATTTAACTAATGGCCACATTTTTGTTGAAATAATTTGAATTTGTATTTCTTCAGCTACATGTGGTAAAAATTTCATGCAAATTGATCACCATTCGACTGAGTTATAAAAGAAACAAAAAGCGTGCCTTTTTTATGAAATACCGTGTATTTATAATATATACTGTGTCCCAAAAAAGCATCCCAACATTTTCAACTGTAACTTGAAAACCAATTATCAGATTTTAATAATTTTTGGTATGAATATTCTGGACACAACTTGCCATCAAATGCCTGTTCACTTTCCCACCTCACCCAATGTATGCTTCTGCACTACCTAGAGAAAGCAGATCACGTGAAATATGTGTTGAAATAAACACAAAACCTGAAAAACATCCCTGACATTATCGATTGTAACTTGTAACTAAGATTAGCAGATTTTAATAATTTTTTGACAGAAATATTTCTGACACAACTGGCTATTAAATAAGTGTTTTAGTTTTCACCTCACCCAACGTCTGTTTTTGCAATACCTGGGAAAATCAGACCAAGCATAATACGTGTTAAAATGAATGAAAAAACGTCAATGAATTCCATCTATCCTAATCTGTGGGCCCAGCAGCCAGTTTATTACAAGGTTTGACTGTCATGCAGCAGTGTGTCTAGCAGATGAAGTTTAGTAATCTTTGTGAAGTCAAGAAGCGACTGGTACAGCCTGGATTGGTCTGGAGCAGAACATTATCGATACTGCTGTCAATGAATGGAGAAAGCATCTCCTTGCCTGTGTTCGCATAGTAGGCCAACAATTAAAACAATTTTACTGCAGGCAGTTGAAAAATGGACAACTGGATGAAATGTCTGTTAAAGTGTCAGAAATGTAAACAAAATGTGTTTTACGCGTTATGTTAATTAAGCAATCATATTGCATTGGATAAAAAAGTGATATTTCGCCAGGTGTGTTTTTCCCAGGTAGTGCAGAAACAAACGTTGGGTGAGGTTGGAAACTAAACGGTCATTTGATGGCACGTTGTATTAGGAATATTCATACCAAAAATTATCAAAATCTGATAATTGGTTTTCAAGTTACGGTCGAAAACGTAGGGGATGCTTTTTTGCGACACAGTGTACTTATCTACGAACAAACACGAGCATGTTAAGCATCCAAAACTCAGCTCTACTGTATCTGGGACCCACCTTTTGTGTGTACCCAGCTTTTATTCAAAGTTTTCTATTCAGAGGATATTATCATGCAAAGTAGTACCGTATTAGTGATACTGCCAAAAGCCGAAATCTTCGCACTTGTGGCAAAAGTCGGCGGTCACTGCTACATTTGTGTATATAAAGTTTGATGGAGCTTCGAGTGAGCTTCATGTGGTCAGTTTATTTACCGGTGAAATAAATGTGATTCCTCATAAATTAGGAAGAAAACCTGTAACATATGCAACGTAACATATGGGACCAGTTCATCGCTGGTACTCATTGCACCTACCCACAAGGGTTGGCCAGGCTGAGTTGACCTGGGTGACTCGATACATACTGGGATGGCTTACCCACCTGCCAATGGACAATCACCCATCCATGTACTAACTGGGGCCGGCGTTGATTAACTGACTTCGTTGATGCAACCAATAATGTTACCAACTGAGCCAAACTGCCAGAAATTACAGAAAAATTAATTTAATGAAACACATTTAGGACATATTCATCTCCATTGACTTGTTTACTTGCAAAGTCTGAGGCTAGTTTTGGTTATGAGTATGACGTTTTACCTGTGGTTGATGTAATAATGTAAATAATAACTTAGAATTATTATTGAATAAGTTATTTTATTTGTTGCAACTTATGAAATGTGTAGCAATAGAACAATATGTAGTATATACAGATATTGTAAAGGTGCACACAGACTGACGTGACTGAACAGAACTGAACTGACTTGGTTTAGTTTTTAATGAACTGACCAACAGGCAAGCAGGGCAAGCCTATTGGTCATTGGTTGACTTGTACGTGCTCATAGTCATTTAATCATTAAGCATTACTGCACGCCAATTGGTCAGTTCATCAAAAACTAAACCAAGTCATTTAAGTTCAGTTCATTTACATAGCTCTGTGCACGCCTTAAGTCGGACAATGTGTATTCTACAATGCCATATGTTTGTAACTGGCTACTGTATCAACATTTACCACCATATATATACTAATTTGTTTGACGAGCATTCCGCAAATCAGTTACCAAAAGGTTTAATTTATTGTATGTTTTTGTGAGGAGTATAATTCTGAGTACCAACTGCTGTGAGTTTTATTATACAGACATCAGTTGTTTTGAGGTTTTCTTTTTCTAACTTGAAAATTAAACGACAGTTGGAGTAGCCAGAACCGTCAATTTTTGATAATTTTGGTTGGCATATTTTCGGAACCTTTAGAGGTGAAGGCAGTATCCCTATCAGCTTTCTAGCAACTGTAAAACATTTGACCTTAAATGACCTTGACATGCCATTATGTGTTAAAATATGTTTTTGTCCGCAGTTTGGCTAAATTTTTACCAAGTATTTGTGCTTTGACATGTGGACTTGTCTTGTTCCTTTCTGATATACATATACACGAGGACCAAAATGACTTTTGTTAACAGAAAAAGACTGTCACTTTGTGAGTTTATCTAGTTTGCTACTTATTTATTTCAACTTGGGATAGTGTGTTCATTGAACTGTGTATTTTTTAGTTGCGGCAGATGATATGTAGACAGGCAGGTGCTTAATTTGTTAGTGAGTTTCGTTTGATTGGTGTCATTCCATTGTTGAGTTATTGATCACTACGGGTGTTGATTCTTATGGTCTGGGGGACACTGTCATGAATGTCCTCCAATATTTGAGAAGTAGTAGCAGTAACTTACAGAGACTTTTCATCCATGCAACATTTTTGGTCAGTTGATTCTCAGTAAAATCATTTCATGGTACTTTTGTCTAAAGTTCCCAAAGTTAACATGACAAAAAGTGGCTGCCATTTCATATTGGAACATGGTGTATATACATCGTGTCTCAGAAAACTGTGCCAGTGTTATTTTTCTTGAATAACTCCGTTAAACATTGGCCGATATCAAGCATTTTTGGCATGCAACATCATGAAGAAACTTGGCATAGATGACTAGTTTTGCCCATCTCTCATTAATATTGTTGCTGCACTACCTTGTGAAATGCAAAAATTGTAGTTGTTGCATGCCAGCATCTCACAGACTTATTCAACAAGAAATTTGAGCAAAGATCACGAGACGCACGAAAGCCTATAGCAGTTCCTGTTCGCAGGTAATCTTAGTCTTAGTCAGTGCTTGTTATGATAAGCAGCATGGCTGTGCCTATCTGCAACCATTTACAAGCTAGACAAGCCAACAGAGTATAAATAACCACTTTTTAAGGGGTACCTCTCGTTGACACCCACAGGCCTGCTTGAATCTAGAGGGTCCAGACCTGGACTGCTAAAATCTACATTCCATGCTGAAAATTTCATACGCAGGTTGTCTTGGTCTATCTCCAGCCATTTTGGCGCAATTCACTCTTGAAATGCGTGTCGCAGCGCAAAATT
>Ga0209367_1008681_pt1 | contig 13872 bp, 10 predicted proteins | sample WorMetLIZISLAND2_FD_187412 | JGI IMG/M metagenome (GOLD analysis project Ga0209367, IMG submission 187412) | Marine gutless worms symbiont microbial communities from Max Planck institute for Marine Microbiology, Germany - Olavius geniculatus... ... | reverse complement strand
AAAGGTGATATTATTCAGCAGCACATTGACACGCAGTCAGTGTGATGCGGGCAATATCACCTTTTGTAATTTTTGCTGTTTTCGATGTGCAAGTCCTTAAATGTTGCCGTTAACAAGTGTATAAACTAACGTTTTGTACATTTATCTGCAGTATAAATGATACGTAGTTTTGACTTATCAATGATGAACACTCAATCGAAATTTTACAGTAACTATTTTTTGTACGGTTTTGGCCACAACATGCTCTGAGATAGTGTCATTCTTATGTTGCTTCATGCACCAGATTTAGTACAAAAAATATCATGCAAAGACATACAGCTAAAAATGTCAGCAACCACAATTAAGCTGACACTTAGCTACAAGAATGCTAAGCCGCCACTGCCACAAAAAAACCGCGACTAATCCAAGACTTAAAGGTCTATGGACACCAAAATTAACGTATATATTTTAAAAGTGCAAAATGGTGCGATAACTTTGACAGTAATATCGGCGCCCAGCGTTTTGTCAACATAGAGAAATTTACCTTTGAAATCGTTTCCATCGCAATGAATATTAATGGCCTAGCCTAGACTGATGTCATTACCGGCTAGGCCATTAATATTCATGATGTCTCTGAGCTAGGCTCATGACGTCACCGGGGGAACTGGTAAATTAGAATTTTTCACCTAACGTAACGTAATGCCGCATTTCATTTGAAATTGCACATTAGTTTCGTATATTTCTGAAGCTCAAATCGACACATTATACATGCGAGGTTAGGTGTCTAATTTAAATCTACATAAATTGTGTGAGTGAGTTTGACCGTGGCCATGGACCTTTAAGCCACAAAAATGCTAAGCTAGTCATGAAATTCACAGCTAGCTGGCTTAGGGGTCTACTAGCACCATTAGAACCATCATTAGTATTTGCCCAAACAGCCAAATTCTCCCAAGGTTTCCACGGATTTGGCAGGCTGTATGCTCCCGAAAGTCCCAAAGAGTTGGAAACTGCATGTCACAATTGTTGCATGTAGATTAAACACGATAAACTGTCATTTGATAAAAAAACAATAAACTCACATGTTCTGCAAGAAATAAGTGTTTAATTACAATGGAAGTGCATATCCCATACAGACAGAACCGAAACAAACACACTTATTGTGCTAAAAACCAAAAAAGTTGGCCAAAAATAAAACAAAACTAGAAATACGTTCTGTGGAACGAGGTATCTGTCCCATTGCCATGCTATATAGCGTAGCAGCTGCGTTTCAGCGTTTGACGCTCTTGTGAGCCTGCAGCCAATTTTGTCTTTCAACAAAAATGGTTGGTTGCCATGACAACATGGGTCTTCAGGGGAGAAATTTACATGACACCATTGCATACCCGGCCCCAAAAATAGAGGGTAGGTAAAAACAGCGTGCAATTATCTGTTGCGGGAGCCGAGTTATAGTCAATTTTGTCCCAAAATTCGCTGCCATGCCAATGGGGGTTGGCAAGAAGAAAATTAAAATGACAGCATCGAATAGCCCGGGCCCAAAATTAGGGGTGTAGGTGAAAACAGCGCGTAATTATTTTTCATGGGGGACAAGTTATAGTCAATTTTTGTCCCAAAATTCGTTGCCATGGCAACAAGGGGCGACAGGGGAGAAATTTTAACGACATCATCAGATGGCCCAGACCTAAAAATAAGGGGTAGGTGCAAAAGCGCGCAATTATCTTTCACGGGAGCCTAGTTATAGTCAATTTTGTCCCAAAAATCGTTTCCATCGCAATATGGGTGGGCAGGGGAGAAATTTAAATGACATCATCGGATAGCCCGGGCCCGAAAATAGGGGGGTAGGTGCAAACTATGTGCAATTATCTTTTACGGGGACCAAGTTATACCGCTTTGAAATCTCCATTGTCTGTAAGGCAAAATTTTGCAACTTTTGAACAGTTGCTATGGCAACAGAGGTTGATAGGGGGTAAATTTAAATAACACTGTTAGATTGCGCAACCCCAAAAATAGGGGGTAGGTAAACACAGCACACAATTATCCTTTACGGGACCAAGTTATAATGCTTTGAAGTCCCCATAGGCCGTAATGCAAATTTTAAAAAAATGGGGTAAAATAGGGAAAGGAGTTAATAGATTTTTATCCCAAACAAACTCAATCTTACTTTTCGACCCCTGAATCACTGTGCAAAATTTCATCAGTATCAAGTCAAAATTGCGGCAGTAGGAGTGTTTACAGACAGACTGACAGAATGACAGACAGACGCAAGTGATTTTATAATCTGTTCCCTGCTATGCTATAGCAATTGGATAGATAATTAAAACATCGGCAATAAAAATACAATGTGTCGATCAACAGAACAGTTCAAGAAGGGCCCATCTCCAATGCAACAGCTGCAAAAGCATTTAATGCAAAACCTTTTCAATCACGCTACAAAAATGAGAAAATCATGAATGAAAGGCAACCTGAGCCTGAGGCGTGGGTGAGTCGGGCCCTGTGGTAACTACAACATCCCGCCGGCTTCCATCAATTGTTGCGATCTCATCGTCATTCAAGATGCATTCTGAGTCAACATCCTGCGTACGATCAGCAGCGGCGTTTGACATCCCCGACATCTGAATGCATCATAAACAATTACTAAAGATGTCGAATAAATTAATCCGATTAGAACCTTTATTAATTTTTATTTGGATAAAAGCAGCAGCGGTTACCAAAATATTAGCAAAATAATTGATAAAGTTTCGTGACAAATTTTAAGATCATCTAATACAAATTGTGCAAACTCACCTAAGACATAAATGACTGCATAAAACATCTGAACTTTTGTCTTAAAAATCAGGTGCTGGATGTCTAAAATAAGATGAAGAATATAAAAAGCTGTAGTCAGAGACAAAGCAGGCACACATAGAACAAAACATGCATTCAGACCTTCGTAAAATGAAACAGAATATGAGGTCTGACCAGCGCATTAGAATGTAATATTGGCCAAGATGACCAAAGTTAAGACACCCGGGCAGATGCCCACAAGAACCCAGTGGGTTTTTTGGAGCAAACCCAGTAAAAAAACCCGCTAAAAACCCACCCAAAATAACCCACCCAAAGCCTAATCCAATTTTAGTTTCTTGTTCCACTAATAATGAAATATTTTACTGTGGCTTAGTTTTTGAACCGTTTAAACCCACTAATTTGCAAATACTGGTATATTTTATGCCGTGGAGAACAAACAGAAACTCGTATGTATCAACTAACTAAAAACCTATAGAAACCCCATAACCCATCAAGTTGGGTCTTTTCACAAAACGTGGTTCAAACTAAAAACCCAAAAACTCAGAACCCAAAAATACCCAATAAAATCTGAAAAATCCACCGGGTGGGCTTCTGAAAAAAAGTGTTTTTTTTTGCCTCGCTGAGACAGATATCTTACCATTTGTTCAGTGGTGGTCAAGAGCCTGGCGAGTGGTAGACAGCAATGTGGTAGAGTTTCAGTCAGCGGTGGCTGAGTGTGAGTCAGTAGTGGTTTCACAAATCTACCGTAACAACAACAAAACAACTATACTACATCACGTATGAGAAAACAAGTACATTACATCAGTACATATCTTTTGCATATCTTGCTTTTTACACGCGAAAGCAGCACGTCTTAGCCATCGCAATTCCGTCTGTCTGTCCGTTTGTCTGTCACAGGGGTGGATCGGTCAAAAACGGTGCAAGCTAGGATCACCAAATCTTCACCGTCGGCTGCCTGGAAGACTCTAGTTTCAAGAACCGTAAAGCTTTTCCATAAATTCGAAGGGTCACCCCGAACGAGGGCGCTAAATGAAAGAGGGGTGGGCAAAATTTGTGATTTTTGGCCAATAACTCGCTGTATCTCGGTAACGGTGCGAGATAGGGCCTACATGATGTAGGTTACTATTAATCACTAATAGGAAGTCGTACACTGGCTCTCGATTGGCGCCGAATTCAATGACCTTGAATGACCTTGAACGCCAAAATAGGGGGTTTTATGGATTTTTTGGCGATTTCAGACTGCGACACATGTCTGTATCATTCACAAGGTGGCGCCATGGAACTATCGTTATGCAATCCAAATAGAAAATTTGGTATTTGTATATTGACTTAGCGTGAATACCCGAATTTTCAGCTAAACTACCGAACCGGAACTGCTATAGGCTTTTGCGCGTCTCGTGAGCATTGGCTCAAATTTCTTGTCCTGATAGCCACACACAAGCACCAAAATGTTAAAAAGCTTCAAAATGGTCTACAAAATGATTCTTTATATTCACCATGATTACAGATTTGGCATGTTTCTTGCTGACATTGTGATAATACAAATTTATATATTTACTTACTGTTTTTCTTAATTATATGCAACAATGTTTGTTATATATCAGATGTTCAATAATCTTATTTTAAAATCTTTTACATCATATTCCACAAATAAAGTCTGCAGTGAAAAGCTGTCAGCTTTATGTAGCACATAAACTTAAAAAAATTAAAAGTGTTTGTAACTGAAATGTGCCACGATGTCACGAATGAAAAAATCCCAAAAAGTAACAGCACAGATTTTTGCTCGAAAATTACTAGAAAACACTCAGAGAAACTAAAACTTTAAAAAAAACTGCAAAAGTGACATTGTTTAGCTGATAAAAAAACCAGTATACAAGCAGACCGACCTTTGAACTGCAAAAAAATCATTAAAATCATATTGCAGCATCACTGAGTGAATATTCAGAAACAGTTTACAAGCACGAGCGGGTATATGCATCCATACCTTCTGTCGATGTTGTACCAGACTCGGACAAGGCGAGCTTTTTCACGAAGTCGTGACTGCTCGCTGGCAGGTGGGGCACTCTGCGCATCCTGAAACACACAGAAAAACTCTTCACATTACACTGCACTGGCGTAAATTCTGTGAAAACAGCGCAAGCAGAAACCAAGCGTTCACATCATCATCACCACTGGTGGTTTTCCGCTAAATTATAATGGCTTGGTGGTGTAGGAGTTGGAATTGGAATGGAAAAGTTGCAGGTTCGACTCTTGGCTGTTCCGCCGCCAAGTAACGACTCTGGGCAAATTGTTCACACACATGTGCCTCTGTCACCAAGCAGTATAATTTGGCACCGGTCAAAGGGCGGTGACGCCCTGCAGCTGGCCACACGAGAATGATACAGCCGAATTCAAGCGTGAAGTAGTTGAGGAGACAATCAGCAAACTGAAAGCTGCTGCTATTGAAATATACACGGATGCATCTGTATTCAGAAGATTCGATAAGGAGGAGCAGGTGCACTCATTATTGACAACCACAACCAGAAAGAGCATTTAGTGGAAGCACCTGCCGGTTCTGCTACATCTATATAAGCCCAAATTCCATTACGCCGACTTTCACCAAAACTTCCCCACTGGGAAAGTCGTGGACACAAACGGTGACAAATCATGAAACCATGAAGTTTCGGTGAAAGTCGCTGACACAAATCACGAAAGTCGCGGACACGAACCATCTCAAAATGTCGAGATGTTTGCGACAAAGTCCGTGACAAATCCGCGACAAACCCGTTTCTGTCGCTTTAATGGAATTTAGTCCGTTAGAATGCACGGGGAAAGTCGGCGACAAAGTCGGCAACAAAGTCGGCGTAATAGAATTTGGGCTATACCGAGCTGAGATGGTAGCAATCAGTATTGCATTACAGAAAATTGTTGAACTCCACGAAAGACCTTTAGTACCCAAGAAGGCTCATATCAATGTTTACACCGACTTTATGTCTGCCATCCAAAAGCTTGCAAAGGCCACCAGAAAGGAAAAAATTGTGCACCACGTACTTTCACTGGTTGAGCAAATAGCAGCAGGTGGTAATGCACAAATGACGTTTCAGTAGATCCCTGGTCACTGCGGGATAAAGGGAAACATGCGGGCTGACAGTATTGCGAAGGATGCTTCCACATTACCACAGTCAGCAGCACCAGTGGACTTTAGCACTGCTAAAACAGTCATCCGACATCACTGTGCCCGCAGATGGGGTAGGATGGCCAAGCCAGCAGTGCACCATGCCACGTATGTGAACAGTGATCAAAAAAAGGACTTTACACCTTCACAAAAGACTCTGCTTTCACACCTCCGTACAGGAAGACATACACCAGAGTTGGCGTGATACTGCCACAGAATAATGAGAAACCAAGACCAGCCTGAACCAGCCACATGTCAGCGATGTGGTCAGGCAGAGGAGACGCTGGTACAGTTAATGACTGAATGTCCGGTATTGGAAGATGCACTCAGCCACAATTTCAATGAGGATGATCTCATCACTTTTCTGTTCAACGAACTCGAAGTAGCACTCAGTTACCTGAGGGATGCTGGCCTCACCAAGGATGGTCGCATATGATCCTTGATCGAGCGCCAGAAGAAAACAATAACAACAGCTAGAAAGGTAAACGTGACCTGGTGAAAAGATCGCAGCCTACCACCAGGTTTATGACTGCATTGCCTGCAGGCTGACTGGCTTGACCGAGATCAGCTCCAGACCCAACGTTATCCTTACCTTTACCTTTCACAATGAAGAAATTGAAAAATGCCACGAGTTGATAGTCTGACCAACAGTGTTGTCATATGTGATGGTGGAAATTACTGGTCACAGTACCAGTCTTAATAAAAGCCAACATTATGTTATCAATCATTCTTCAGTGACCACAGACTGACTCCTTCTGTTTTATAATGGAAATGATTATGCAAATACCACAGATACTGGCTTTCCCCCACTGCTTATTATTCAACCAATAAGCTCAACTAAAAAGCAGTTAAGAAGCAAAAATAACTATAACATGCACGATTTAATGCAGTACTGCAGACAATAATGAAACTTCTTCATTTGTAGTGAAATTCAAACCATACAAAGAATGAAATATTATACAGCTAATTTTGAATATGCTCGTACATATATTTCACAGAACTTTTTATAACTATTATTATTATTGTTGCTAAAACTATAAACAAATTTTCCTGCAATTTGCTGTTTATATATAAAAATAAATAATAGAGTTAGTAGTCTTTGGCCCAATATATCACAGGCGATACAAATAATTTTTTTGAGTGCAGCTATGCACCCATCATTGTCTTAAACACAAAAAGAAGCATTGCCACTGATGATTAGCTATTAAGCAAATTTTAAGAATTAAGAAATTTTTCACAATAATTTACATGATTAATCACATGGTAAATCATGAATTTACCCAGCCCGACAGTTTAAGCAATAAACATTAGAACAGCGTGTGTAATAGTGAACCGCATGCATGATTAGTAAGAAATATCAGCCATAGATGACATGGTCAATTCAAACCGCAGTCCATTAGTCTAAACCAGTTCAATTCACACTTATATCTAAGCCACACTAACTCTAACTGTCAAGCACCCATAGACCCACAATGAGCAGTCAAGTTCAACCATCATTTTCCACAAGCAAAAGATACATACGCGATGGGCCATAAAAAATGCGCCACTTTACTTTTGTCCATATCTTCGCCAATTATTGATCGATTTTCAAAATTCTTTCACTGGCACACTTTGCAGACAATTTGCAATAATTTGATTATTATATATCCCACCATGCGTTTCTACACTACTTTGTGAAATATAAAAGTAAGCAAAAACTAACGATAATAATAAAAATTTAGGTAAATGAAAAAAACGCTTCAGACCAACATTGCGATGAATGATTCGTCACTAGACTGTGTTATACCTACACAGTCTAGTGTCATACAGACTATTCACTGCAATGTTGATCTGAAGTGTTTTTTTTCAACTTTACCAAAATGTTTGTTTGTTATTATCGTTATGTATGCATATTTCATTGATATTTCACAAAGTAATGTAAAAACACATTTACTATGTGGCGGGATTATAATATTCAGATTATTGTATATTGTCTGCAGAGTGTGCCATAGAAAAAATTTTGAAAATCGATCGATAACTGGTATGGACAAATGATGTGGACAAAAGTAAAGTGGCACGCTTTTTTGGCCCAAAGTGTACATCTAGCAGTAGTGGAATTCAGTAGAAGGGATAACCCACAGAATCACTCCTGCTGGCATAACTTCGTAGAAAATGTACAGATTTATACCTGTGCACCATAATAATAATATTTCTGCATCCTTGAAATAAAAGCTTATCTTAGCTTAAAAGGTTGTTTTTTTGAGTGACTAATTGATCGATATCTTCTGCCAATGATGAAACATTACCAGTTAGCTGTTTATTATGCACTAGAAAGTTTGGTGATATGCAAAGTTATTTTGCACGGCAACAAGCACAGCAAGGAAGACTGGCAGAAAAACAGATATGATTCTACAGCAGCATGCAGCAGAATGTAAGAATTTGTTGACAATATATAGACAAACCAACTACCAGTACTAGTCTCAATTTTTGTTCAACTGGCTAACTTCCCGTGACTTATTCAAGCCCAAATCAGCTTTTCAAAAGTTTGCAGCAATAATGCGTAAGTTGATAAGCAACACACGTTCATCAATGGAATTTAGTCCATGACAAAACACAGGGAAATTCCACAAAAAAGTCCGCAGAAAAGTTTCGGTGAACCTGCAGACATAAATCATGAAAGTCCGTGGACTTTGTTGAAAAGTCAGCATAATAGAACTCAGGTTTTATATAACAAAAAGCAGCGTTGTACAGTTAGACATGTTAGCTTGGCCAGCAGATAGTCCAAAAAATTAACCAAGGTTAAAATCAAACGTATGCACCAGTATAAAAAACTACAGTAAGACTTCACAAGCAGAAAGATATGGAATAAAAACGAAATGCTAAGCAAGATATCTTCAAGGTTCAATTCATACCTCAGCTCGAGTGACACTGCCCGTACCATACTGCAAAATACCAGACCCAGATGCTGCGTTAGTTTGACAGATTAGCAGCAGCTCAGCAAAAACAATGCACATAGCGGAAATGTTCTAAGCTAAAGTCTGCGACCCATCAGACGAGGCTGAAGAACACAGATAATTAAACACAAAGAAAGCAGAAGATAATTCAGAGTTAAACAACGACAGAAGAAAACAAGGTCAGCATATGGTGATGTTATTGTGCAATATTTGATGAAAACATATGATAAGTAATACGTACATTCCGCACGGAGTCAAAAGTCTGGAGTTCGCGTTCCTCTTCTACTCCGACGCTGATGACAGCAACAGACACAATGGAAACATAGTCACATAACACTCCAACATATGCCAACGGTCATGTCATTCAGGTTTCGGTTTACAGCTCGTAGACGCTTTGCTCCTATGAGCGGAATATTCACAATCATTTGTAGAAATGCATAATTCAACGCACTTATCACGATGCGTCAGCCATATTGACAATCTCCCATGGCATTTAATCAAGAAAATGCTTCGCAAATAAAACAACAATATTCCACTACACGTTTAAAATGTGCAAAAGATCCGAAAGGACAATTGACAATAAGCAACAGTGGATGACGCAATCCATGCAGATGATGCGATGACATCACTGCTGCACTCCCTCACAACAGCAACTGAAAAACCCGCACAAACCCAAAACCCCTCAAGTTGGGCCTTAACCAGTTTAACCTAAACCCCCCAAACCAAATAACACAATAAAACCGCCAAAAACCCAGTCAAACTTTAAAAAAACCAGGTTTTTTTGCAATATCGAAACAAACTGACCTGATTTTGAGCCACAGCAGGACTTGTGTAGTAAAGCCGCCAAACAGAATAACGGTGACAATAACGACAATCAGAGTGGTTGATAATATGGCTCTCCGTGCATCGGTCGACGTGTTTCTTATAGCCAGTGCAAACGCTATTGCTCCACGCAGGCCTTGGCACATCAATAACAGTAATAAGTCATGGCAATATGTTGAATTTGCGTAGTGCCATAATGGTTAAAAAGATTAAAAGGTGGTGTTATAGCTCTGAATGGAAGCCCATTTCAGAGCAACAGAGCGTTACCTGCCACATGGGATCACACAGTGTTACCCGCCACCCAACACAGGTGAATGCACCCCGCCTTAACCTTAGCCAGATAGGCTGGTACTCGATTTACGTAACTCAGAGAGACGAAAGACTAAATTGACCCAGATGGCTAGTTACAAACCAAGACGGTTTACGTGCCCGCAGGCTGTCACCTATCTAAGTACTAATCCAGCCCAGTGTAAAGCAACTTCGTTGATCAAACACTGCGTTACCACAATGCCAGGCCACCAACCAATGCCACAATATCACAAGCAAATTAACACACGTATGCATTATACTCTAAGTCGTTTTTGGCCAACTTTTATATCAAGCAATTCATTAATCCATCAACAAATGAATGAACAAATAAACGAGTTTGTCATCTGTCGGTCGCTGTCCAATGCTTCAACGCAGCTCGCCTGGCTGACACGTTCCCAATCTACGAGTCCGCATCACGACCATTTCAGACTCAATTTTAGCCCTCAGGAACTGAGTACTAAAACGAATGAATAACTACACAAATAAATTAATTAATTAATCAATAATCGACTGATCGATCGACGAATCAGAACTGCTTGTAAGGCAATGTTGACTAAAACTTTAGCTCTCAGCTGTTATTGAAACAGCAGGCTCTCGGGGTCATCAAACAGAAAACTGGTGCCAGAGATAAGAAGATGCATCACTGAGGACAGCAAGAAAATAACCTTCTTGTTTCAGAGGCTGTCCTTGGTTCTGCAAAGAGATAACATGGTCTCATTATTAGGCATTTTTCTATCCAGTTACATCGCCGTGGCAGTTATTTGCACTTTGCTTAGTTTTTACCCTCGCGAACTGCGTGCCAAGGGTTTAAAAATTAATAATAATAATAATAACTGATTCAGGGTGATACAAATAATGATGAACACATATGCTAAGTGTAAACATGAACTCACCTGAAAACATCATCATGTGCTGAAAGTTGGCTCCTATTTTGCGTGACCGTCCGAGATTCAGTAAGAACGATAGCGGATAGATATTTAATGCACGTGCCACCAACACTGAGAACTAACATTCAACGTTGAGGCAATAGCAACATTCACACTTAACATAAAAACTAAAAAATAAGTAAGCATCATTCAGCAATAAACAGCACAAGATAACTGGCGCACAGTACTAAGTGAGTAATGCTAAAAAGCCTGTTCTTCCAATTTTAGGGAAAGCTTTTTGGCAATTCTCCCTGACAGAGATTTTTCCCCGACAATTCTCTGACATTTCCCTAATTTTTACGGAAACACGTGACATTTCCGACATTTCACGAACATTACAACTTGTATGAGATTTGGGTGACCTTGACTTTTGACTTCTGCCCTCAGAATTATGCCATCGATTACACAACAGAAAATATATATTCATCAAATTTGAACTTTTAATGGTCTTCTATTCTATAGTCAGAATCCAAGAAAGACAACTTCAAAATATAATGTAACATAACCTCCAACGAAAATCTGCATGGCAACACAAAGGCTAAACACAACAAGAAATCTAAGCTAATGCTCGTGAGACATGCGTGAGCCTATAACAGTTCCTGTTCACAAGTTGTCTTGGTCTATCTCCAGCCATTTCAGTGCAATTCACTCTTGAAATGTATGTGGCAGCTCGTAATCACGAAAAATTCACTAAAACCCCCTACCTTGGGGGTTCAAAGTCATTCAAGGTCATCAATGTTGACACCCCTAAGTAACTTGTCGCCAGTGCTTGTTATGATAAGCAGCATATCTGTGCCTAACTGCAACCATTTTTATGCTAAACAAGCTAATAGTGCTAAAATAACGTCTTTTTGAGGGGTGCCCATCTTTCTTCTCGTTCAAGAAGACTCCCGAACACAGTGGCATAAAATTTTGTCATGAAATACTAGAGACTCTAAGCTATCATGTGGTGAAAACCCGAAGTTTCTATCTCACCTGCTCTTGGATCAGTACCGGATCGTGACAGATGGACAGACGAATGGACAGAAATACCATGCAGATAGCTAATGCGCGCTATAGCTAGCTAGCTAGCTAGCTCTCGTGCGTAAAAAAATGAGACCGTGCAACAGCAGCAAAAGATACGAGTACAAGGAAAATGAATTCAACTTTCCAGAGGTGATTACGGAACGTGAACAAAGAGACTCCGATGTAGGTGAAAACAAAATTCTCCATCAGGAAATTTATCAGTTCACAAAGCTGATGCAACAAACCACAAGAAAAAATATTCATCGGAATGCAATTATCAATAACTCAAATAATAAAAGCAATTAAATGAAAACTACAAAGTTAAGAAATGATCCAGAACACACTGCATTTGGCACAGAAAAAATGAAACAGTTTAGTAACGTTGAAATATCACCTATAAGCTTATAGCTTTTGTGCAACAATAAACAGCGCTGTGACAAGGTAAGCTGAATGTCGATTTGGATACACAAAAACTGTCATCATCAAAGACTGTTAACTAGAAAATATGGGCCTTTCACTGATGATACCTGATGCAGCCAAAGGAGGGGGTCCCCAGCTTTAGTTAAAAATGCAAGTATGCGCAGTAAAATTAACAAAGTTTATATCCTCTACAAGCATTCTCGGGGATTCTTCATGTTCAAAATCCAAAATGCATTTGTGGCAGGAGTTCCACCCCTGACCCACTAGGGGTAACTTACAGCAGTCCCCAACTCCTTAGCTGGCAAGAAAGGGCTCGTTGCAGCTCAGAAAAGAATCAAATTCCAACTCTTGCACCCTCCTCAACTCCAATTTCTGGCTACACCTATAACATTACTATTAGACTAAAAAACAGCATAGCAATTGACACCAAAACTCAGATGAATTCAATCTAATACCTCCTTTGTTCTGGCCTGCGACTCCTTCGACAGATTGTTGTATGTGTAATGTGCCTGACAGATTCCACAGAACAGCACAGCCACAATGCCTGCAGCAAGACATTACAAGTCAATGTTACCATGATCACTAGGCCGTAACAACACAGTGGCTTGAAATCAATGTCCAGATTAAGTAGAAAATTCTCTCCCCTTCAAATTTCCTTGTAAACACTATTCAGCATCAACCACTCACCAAGTTTTCAATATTAACCCTTTGGGGTCCATAAGGAGGCAGCCCGGTTACAGTGACTATGGAACTGAAATTACTGTTTGCAGGCTACGTTAGTGCACGATCAGACTTTGACTTGGTAATATTGTTTCATTACCAAAAATGTGGCAAATCATAAAAAATACTGCAAAAGCACTGATATCATATTCTGATATCGTACAATTAACAATAAAGATAAGCATTAACAGAAATTGTTATCAAATATTCACCTGTTAATTCTGCAGCTTCCGCAGCAAGGAAAGTTGCATACGACATCAGGACGAACAGTGAAGTTTCCAGCAACGGAAAGTCACGTATGTGTGTGTATTTCGTAATCTTTAGCAACAAATATGTGTCAAAGAAAAAACAGTGCATTCATTCTTTGCTAATGAAAATGAACGCACATATACATCAGCACAAGATGAAACACATCACACGTTGTGCTAAACTTCGGAAAACAGACAAATTTTAACACTACATCCTCATATTCAAAAGCTGACTAGAAAGATAGCCACTATCAAGAATTTGAGTATTAGAGTGTGTAATGTACAGAAGAAATCCTAGGACTGCGCAAATTCACAAGGCACAAATGGATCAGTAGCAAGACCCGCACCCTAGTTGAAGAGAAACGTTCCGCCAGGCTTTGTAACGACAAGGACAAGTACGTGGATTTAAACAAACAATGCAAAATGTTGGTACGACGCGATAAGCAGGAATGGGCTGAGAAGAAAGCTGCAAGGGCGAAGCGGAATTGGCCAGCGGTCAGATGAAAGACGCCTTTGCCCATTTCAGATCACTTAAATCGGCCTGTCCACGGATTGTCTCGCCCATCCTCGACACC